>Ga0265293_10005416_pt1 | contig 21300 bp, 23 predicted proteins | sample Munlanlewell138R_FD_192505 | JGI IMG/M metagenome (GOLD analysis project Ga0265293, IMG submission 192505) | Leachate microbial communities from a municipal landfill in Southern Ontario, Canada - Leachate well 138R | ecosystem: Engineered > Solid waste > Landfill > Unclassified | place: Canada... | reverse complement strand
CTCGCCCCTTTAGGCAGACCAAGCATGATTTGGTTGGAAAAATATCTTGAAACAAGCAGAAACAACTTAAAAGGTGACAACGAGACAGAGGCTTTATTTCTTAATTATGCCGGCAAACGATTGTCTCCCCGCGGGGTAGCGAAAATTATAGATAAATGTGTATTAAGGGCTTCTCTGGATTTAAAAATATCACCCCACTGGTTGCGCCATTCATTTGCAACTCATATGTTGGAGGGCGGAGCTGATTTAAGGGTGGTGCAGGAATTGTTGGGACATAAAAGTCTGTCAAGCACTCAAGTTTATACTCATGTTACCGGTGCGAGACTGAAAGAAGTCTACCAAAATGCGCATCCTAGGGCTTAAGGAGGCAAAATCATGCAGGGAACTACAATTATCGCTTTAAGAAAAAACGGAAAAACCGCTATAGCGGGGGATGGCCAGGTTACCTTTGGTAATAATATGATTATGAAACAAAAAGCTCGCAAAGTCCGAAAATTATATAACAATCAGGTGTTAGCAGGGTTTGCGGGTTCTGTGTCGGATGCTTTGACTTTGTTTGAAAAGTTTGAAGGCAAGCTGCAAGAGTATAGGGGAAATTTACAAAGGGCAGCTATTGAGTTGGGCAAAGAATGGCGGTCGGATCGGGTTTTAAGACGGCTTGAGGCACTTCTAATAGTTGCGGATGAAAATTCTTTGTTAATTATTTCAGGTAATGGGGAAATTATAGAACCGGATGACCAAATCGCAGCAATTGGTTCAGGCGGTGGATTTGCCTTAGCCGCCGGCAGAGCGCTACTGAAATATAGTGATTTACAAGCAGAAGAAGTTGTCAAAGAGGCCTTACTAATTGCTTCCTCGATTTGTATTTACACTAATGATCAAATTGTAGTAGAAACTTTTTAATTGAAAGGGGAATGAGAGTGGATAAATTAACCCCCCAAGAGATCGTGGATGAACTTGATAAGTATATCGTAGGGCAAGAAGAAGCAAAAAAAGCTGTAGCTGTTGCTTTAAGGAATCGCTATCGCAGGAGTTTGCTTTCGCCGGAATGGCAAGAAGAAATAACACCCAAAAATATAATCTTGATTGGACCTACCGGAGTTGGAAAAACCGAAATTGCCAGGAGGCTAGCTCGCTTAGTAAAGGCCCCATTTATAAAAGTGGAAGTAACAAAGTTTACAGAAGTGGGATATGTGGGGCGAGATGTGGAATCAATGGTTCGGGAACTGGTTGAAATCGCCATTAGAATGGTAAAAAATGAAAATATCGAAAAGGTCGAGCAGGAAGCGAATTCTTTAGTGGAAGAAAGACTTTTGGATATTATTGTACCTTATCCTCAAAATATTAAGTCAAATCGCAGTCCTTTGGAGTTTATTTTCGGCACTCCTGTCAATAATAGTAATGTTGAAGGCGATGAGGATTACCACGAGTTAATCCGAAAAACCAAGGAAAAAAGAGCAATCTATTTGCAAAAACTAAAAAGAATGGAACTGGAAAATGAGTTTATTGAAGTTGAGTTGGAAGATAAAAGTCCTTCAATGTTGGAGGTATTCAGCGGAACGGGTATGGATGAAATGGGTATCAATTTGCAAGACTTACTAGGAGGGATGTTGCCAAAAAAGAAAAAGAAAAAACGATTACAAGTCAAGGAAGCTCGTAAATACCTTTTTCAGGAGGAAGCTGAAAAGCTGGTAGACATGGATGAAGTAGGAGCGAAGGCTATCCGAAAGGTGGAGCAACACGGGATTATCTTTCTGGATGAGATTGATAAAATAGCCAGCAAAGATAATGGCTATGGCCCCGATGTGTCAAGGGGAGGGGTGCAAAGAGATATCCTGCCTATCGTAGAAGGGGCGACTGTTGTTACTAAATATGGCCCCGTAAAAACCGACCATATCCTTTTTATAGCGGCAGGTGCGTTTCACATGACCAAACCCTCTGATCTTATCCCTGAATTGCAGGGCCGGTTTCCGATTAGGGTTGAACTAAATAGCTTGTCAAAGGGCAATTTTCAGCAGATTTTGATCGAACCGGAGAACTCACTGATTAAACAATATACCCGTCTTTTGGAAACTGAAGGAGTAAAAGTAATATTTACTACTCAGGCTATTGCGGAAATTGCCAAAATTGCTTATGATGTAAATGCACGCAGCGAAAATATTGGTGCCAGACGTTTACATACTATTTTAGAAAAATTGCTTCAACATCTATTTTTTGTTGCTTCGGATTTACAGAACCAAGAAATAATAATAGATGAAAATTATGTCGAGGCACAGTTGAATCAGGTTTTTAAGGATGAGGACCTGAGTAAGTATATTCTTTAACTATTTTAATTATTAGGTAACTTATTTAAAGGAGAGATTAATAAAATGGCTAACAATTTATTAGAAAAAACTAGACGCATTAACAGACAGCTGCAAAAGTCTGCCGGTAATCCTGTGGATTTTGAAGAAATTGCCCAGGTCCTACAGGATGTTATCCACTCCAATTGCTATATCATTGGTCGGCATGGTCGGTTATTAGGTTATTCATTTATGGATGGTTTTGCTTGTGAAATTATGGATGATATCATTCACCGTTCCGAGCGTTTTCCTGAAAGCTATAATGATGAGCTTTTAAGAATTAACGAAACCAAAGCAAATTCTACTCAAATTGAAGACTTGTGTGTTTTTGATCATGATGAAGATTGTGTTTTTAAAAACAAGCTTACTACAGTAGTGCCCGTGATGGGTGGGGGACAAAGGTTGGGTACCTTAGTTCTTTCAAAGTTTAATGTTACCTTTACCGATGAGGATTTGATTTTAGCTGAATACGGTGCCACTGTAGTGGGAATGGAAATATTAAGGGCGAAAGCCGATCGTATTGAAGAAGAAGCTAGAAAAAAAGCTGCTGTCCATATTGCAATCGGTACCCTTTCATACTCGGAGTTGGAGGCTGTTGAGCATATTTTTGGTGAACTGGATGGGGATGAGGGAGTTTTAGTCGCCAGTAAAATTGCCGACAGGGCAGGCATTACCCGTTCGGTTATTGTTAATGCTCTTCGCAAGTTTGAGAGTGCAGGTGTTATAGAATCTAAATCCTTAGGAATGAAAGGTACCTATATACGAGTATTAAATGACAACTTAATGGAAGAGCTGGACAAAATGAAAAGATAAAAGAACCTACATAGGTTCTTTTTCCCTTCTAGGCCATAAACCTGTTTTTCAAAAGAGCTTTGCAAACCGAAAACAAATACGCAGCAAACCCTTTGATAGATCTGTAAAAAAAGAATGGCAAAAAAAATCTTTTGAAATGTTGCAGCCTTAATATGCTTATGCTATACTGTTTGTTGGTGTAAAATACACACGCCTTTAGATTTCTGGAAAGGGTGCCCTAGCGGTCTTTCTTGAAGATGAAGAAGGTGGAGGCTTAAAACCGAAGAGAGGAGGTGGACTTAAATGGCAGTAATCTCCATGAAGCAATTGTTGGAGGCGGGAGTTCACTTTGGACATCAAACCCGTCGCTGGAATCCTAAAATGGCTCCTTATATATTTACCGAGCGTAATGGGATTTACATCATAGATTTACAGAAAACCGTTAAAAAAGTGGAAGAAGCCTATGATTTTATCAGGAATATAGTAAGCGAAGGCAAATATGTATTGTTCGTGGGCACAAAAAAACAGGCACAAGAGGCAATTCGTGAAGAAGCTGAACGCTCCGGGATGTTTTATGTTAATGAAAGATGGTTGGGTGGAATGCTAACCAACTTTCAAACGATTCGTCTGAGGATAGATAGGCTACATGAACTTGAGAAAATGGAAGAAGAAGGTACTCTGGCACTCTTGCCAAAAAAAGAAGCTGCTCAACTGATGGCGGAAAGAGACAAGTTGCAACGTTTTTTGGGTGGGATCAAATCAATGAAGGACCTTCCGGGAGCTTTATTTATTGTTGATCCCCGTAAGGAAAGGATTGCACTTGCCGAAGCTAAAAAAATCGGGATTCCTGTAGTAGCTATTGTCGACACAAATTGTGATCCCGATGAAGTTGACTATGTCATACCGGGCAATGATGATGCTATTAGGGCCGTCAAGCTGTTAACTGCTAAAATGGCCGATGCTGTTTTAGAAGCTACAATGGGTCAAGTGGGCCAGGAGACCGGTGAAGAAGATAATTATGAAGAATAATGTTATTTAACTGTGACGCCCCTAAAAGGAGGTGAGCAATCATGATCACTGCCGCAATGGTAAAAGAACTGAGAGAACGAACCTCAGCCGGAATGATGGATTGCAAAAGGGCCCTACAGGAAACCAATGGCAATATGGAGGCAGCAATTGAATACCTTCGTGAAAGAGGGCTGGCCGCTGCCGCAAAAAAAGCCGGTCGCTTGGCAAGCGAAGGCTTAGTTACATCCTATATTCATGGCGTCGGTAAAATTGGTGTATTGGTAGAAGTAAACTGCGAAACCGATTTTGTTGCCAAAACAGAGAATTTTAAAGAACTATGCCATGATATAGCCATGCATATCGCTGCTTCCAGACCTGAATTTATTTCAAGGGAAGAGGTTTCGGCTGATTTGGTTGAAAAGGAAAAAGCTATATTAAGAGCCCAAGCCTTGAATGAAGGCAAACCGGAAAAAATTGTTGAAAAAATGGTTGAGGGACGAATTGATAAATTCTTCAAAGAAGTATGCCTGCTGGAGCAAGACTTTATTAAGGATACCGATATGACTGTTCAGGATTTAATCACCGGAGCTATTGCTACCATAGGTGAAAACATTTCAATTCGCAGGTTTGCACGCTTTGAGATGGGGGAAGGGCTTGAGAAGCCCGGTTGTGATTTGGCTACTGAAGTTGAAGCCATGCTTAATTAGATAAAAAAGAGAGCACATTAGTGTTCTCTTTTTTTAAAAATCCTTATTTTTTAGAGGTTTTTATTAGTTACTTGTAGAATAATAAAACTTTGGATATAACGGGGGTTAAAATAAGCCTATGACTAAACCTATATTTAAAAGAGTTATTTTAAAACTAAGCGGAGAAGCATTGGCAGGTGAAAAAGGGTTTGGAATTGACCCTCTAATGCTGCGTACAGTAGCAGAGCAAGTTAAGGATATAGTCGGCTTGGGTGTTGAAGTGGCAGTTGTCGTTGGGGGAGGCAATCTTTGGAGGGGAGTTGCAGGTTCTAATCAAGGTATGGATCGGGCTACTGCCGATTATATGGGTATGTTGGCTACCGTGATTAACGGTTTAGCCTTGCAGGATGCCTTTGAATGTGTCGGAATAGATACCAGGGTTCAGACTGCGATTGAAATGAGGGAGATAGCTGAAACTTATATTAGGCGTCGTGCAATGAGGCATCTTGAAAAGGGTCGTGTGGTTATTTTTGCCGCCGGAACAGGTAATCCTTATTTTTCTACAGATACTACAGCCGCACTAAGGGCGGCTGAAATTGAAGCGGATGTTATCTTAATGGCTAAAAAAGTTGATGGTGTTTATGACAGCGATCCCATAACCAACCCGCAAGCAAAAAGATATACCCAGTTAAAATATATTGAGGTGCTTAATCAGGGTTTGAAGGTTATGGATTCTACTGCTACTTCTTTGTGTATGGACAATAACATTCCCCTTATAGTTTTTGATTTAAAAAAGAAGGGGAATATTTTAAAGGTGATACTTGGGGAATCAATAGGAACTTACATAGGGAGGGAATGAAATGATAGATCAGTTATTTCAAGAGACTGAAGAGAAAATGAAAAAGGTAATTGAGGTAATGCGAAAAGATCTTGCATCCCTTAGGGCGGGTAGAGCCAATCCATCTTTGTTAGATAAGGTGCAGGTTGATTATTATGGATCGCTGACACCTTTAAATCAGTTGGCAGGTATTTCTGCGCCGGAACCACGTCTTTTGGTTATTCAGCCCTGGGATAAAACTGTCATACAGGCAATTGAAAAAAGCATTTTAAAGTCTGATTTAGGGTTGAATCCCTCTAATGATGGTAATGTAATTAGGTTGGCTATTCCGCAACTTACTCAAGAAAGGCGCCAAGATTTGGTTAAGGTTGTTCGAAAAAAGGCAGAAGAATACAAAGTTGTAATTAGAAATGCCAGGCGCGAAGCAAACGACTTGTTGAAATCAATGGAAAAATCCAGTGAAATTTCGGAAGATGAAGCAAAAAGAGCCCAAGAGCATGTTCAAAAAATTACAGACAATTATACTGAGCAGGTTGATAAGGTTTTGGCCAATAAAGAAAATGAGATTATGGAAGTATAAATGGGTAAAGAACTGGATTTAAGGGGTTTGAAACTTGATGAGGGAAAAGTAATTCTGGAACGGAATGGCTTTAAATTGGGAAAAATATTTCTTACCCTAGCTCCCAATGCATCAAAAGAAGGCGAAACCCGTATAGTCAGGCAAAAAAACTGTGGTGACAACCAAATTGATTTGGTAGTTGTTAAGTTTAAGTCACTATTAAGCAGCTAAGGGCAGTAAGGGTCTTGGATACAATTAAAGAAAGCAAACTATTTCCCAGCTCCCCGAGGAAATAGTTAAGGCTTCGATTTAGATTAATACTATTTTTAATTACCTTAGAAATAGTGTATACTTTTGATGTAAATGGCCGGCTGCTGCTTTTTAGCAGTGAGAAGCTAGGTGATCATTAAACCCCCTCGCGGAGGGGGTTTAATTTCTAAAATTCATTGTTTCAGGAGATTACGAGATGTTTGATTTTTTGAGAAAAAGCAAAAACAAGGAACAGCCAAGCCCAACTTCTATTCAGTTTAAAAATGGCCTACCGAATCATATCGCGATTATCATGGATGGTAATGGCCGCTGGGCGGAAAAACGTGGTTTACCCCGAACCTTTGGGCATCGCCAAGGTGTTGAAGCCTTGCGAGATATTGTAAAGGCCTGCGTAGAATTAGAAGTAAAAATACTTACGGTTTATGCTTTTTCAACGGAGAATTGGAAGCGACCTAAGCAGGAAATTGATGTTTTAATGAATCTCTTAATAGAGTACATGCAAAGTGAAATCAAAGAATTAAACAAGCAGGGGGTAAAAATAAATCCTATAGGAGACATAGCCAGTTTACCGCCTACTGTTGTTAACGAGATTGAAAAGGCTGTTTTAATGACAAAAAATAATGACAAACTAACTTTTAACTTAGCACTAAATTACGGTGGGCGTGCGGAAATGGTTCGCGCTTTTAAAAACATAGCCGGGCTTCTGCAAAGCGGGGAACTACGGAAGGAAGATATTTCAGAATTCCTTTTAGAAAAACACTTGTTTACCAGCGGTCAGCCTGATCCGGATTTGTTAATCAGACCTTCAGGCGAATACAGATTAAGCAATTTTTTGTTGTGGCAAACTGCTTACTCAGAGTTTTGGGTAACGGATGTTCTGTGGCCGGATTTTAAAAAGAAAGATCTAGTGGAAGCCATCCAAGACTACCAAATTAGAAACCGGCGTTTCGGTGGTCTAGATATATAATGTGGGGTGTTAAAAATGTTACTGCAACGCATATTTACCGCTTTAGTAGGTATCCCTATTGTGCTGGTGGTCTTTTATTATGCTGGTTTTTTTCTTGCGATAGCTTCTTTGTTGGCAGTCGGGTTGGGTATGTTTGAGTTTTTTCGTCTAGCAGAAGGAATGGGTACCCGTCCGTTGGTTGGGCTGGGTTATTTAATCGGTTTTAGCTGGATTTTATTTGGCGTATATTTTTGGCAAGGGAAGTTTTTACCCATCGCGCTGTTAATACTTTTTTTTGTTTCGGTGTTCCTGTTTTTGTGGAAATTTCCCGAAAATGATTTGTTGGATTTATCAATCACCTTTTTTGGTGCTTTTTATATTGGAGGCCTGTTTAGTTATTTACTTAAAATTCGAGAAATAAACACTGAAGGCTGGATGTTTGTTTTGTTGGTTTTTTTATTAACGTGGTCAAATGATTCGGCTGCTTTTTTTGTAGGGAGCACCTTCGGTAAGCATCGCCTTTGTCCTAAACTCAGTCCCAAAAAAAGTGTGGAAGGCTTTTGGGGTGGTGTAATCTTTACAACCGGAGTTGCTGTGGTTTTTGGATACATATTTTCGGGCAAAATGCATATTATGTGGGGTCTCCTTGGCTTGCTGGCAGCAATTGTGGGGTCAATGGGAGATTTGCTGGAATCCGGTCTGAAAAGGCTGAGCAATGCAAAGGATTCCGGAGATTTGATACCAGGTCACGGCGGCATTTTGGACCGGTTGGATAGCTTGCTTTTAGTAGCACCGCTGGTTTACTATTACATACAGATATTTTCATTGTAAAGAGGTGCAAGATGGCTAGTAATAATGATGACAAAGCAAATTTGGTATTGGCAGGCAAGGTGTTGCTTTGGTCTTTAGTTGCGTTTCTGCTTTATTATTATTTAATGCCGGCGGCAATTGCAAGCTTTAATTTTATTATGCCTTTAGTCTTACCCTTTGTCTTAGGCTTGCTGTTGGCGGTTTTATTTGACCCGATAGTTCAGTATGTTTCACAAAAGCTTAAGCTGCCGCGTGGCATCAGCGTTTTTGGTACTCTATTGATAATAGTGGGGGGTATTTTAACGGCAATTATTTGGGTTGTCACCAGGGGAATTACCGAGCTGATAAAACTATCTGTAACTTTTCCGGAGTATGCAGAAAAAGCAATTATTTGGTTGGAGTATACCCTCAGCCAGGCACGGATTATGTACTTTTCACTGGACTTGCCGCCGGATCTGTACGGAGCAATGCTGGAACAATTAGAAGGAGCTTCAACAAAAGCCCTCTCCCTTTTAAATTGGACTTTGGCGACTATGACTGCCATCCCAAATGTTATTTTAGTTTTGTTATTTGCTTTTCTTGCTTCATTTTTCTTTAGTAAAGATAAAGATGAAATAAAAAATGCAGTGACCGCATTTTTGCCCAAAAATTTAGCCGGATTTTTTAATCAGGTGGGCCGGGAGGCCGGCACGGCGATTATTGGCTATATCAGGGCCCAATTAGTTTTAATGTTGATTACGATGGGGCAAACTTTAATAGGGCTTTATTTATTAAAAATAGATTATGCTTTGTTGCTGACTTTAATAATTGGTATTTTAGATTTGTTGCCGATTATCGGACCGGGCTTAATCCTGGTTCCTTGGCTATTGGTAGCCTTCTTTACAGGACAAACCAAATTAGCAATTGCTTTAGCTGTTTTATATAGTGTAATTTCGTTAGCACGCCAATTATTGCAGCCAAAAATTATTGGTGATAACATTGGTATCCATCCCTTGGAAATACTGATTTCTTTTTATGTCGGGCTTAAGCTTTTTGGGGTGGTGGGCATTTTGATCGGCCCTATTTTGGTGGTCATTATTAAAAATATATGGCGGTATTATGCCTTTGACGGAGGGAAACCATAAAAATGGCAACAGGAATAGCTTTGCTGGGTTCTACAGGTTCAATTGGGCGACAGACATTAGCGGTCATTGATTTTTTTCCTGAAAAATTCAAAATTATTTCCTTGGCGGCAGGTAAAAACATTGAGTTATTAGAAGAACAGATTATAAAGTATAAACCTAAAATTGCTATAGTAGCCGATCGGGAAAAAGGAAATCATCTTAAAAATAAGCTGGGTAACTATCCTGTACAGATTTTTTCCGGGCAAGATCAACTTCACCAAGGGGTAGTAGCTGAGGAAGTTGAAACGGTAATAACGGGGCTTTCCGGGGTTGCAGGTTTATTGCCCACTTTAAAGGCCATTGAAGCCGGGAAAAATATCGCACTTGCCAATAAAGAGACCCTAGTTGCCGCAGGTGAATTAGTAATGAACGCAGTAGAAAAATACGCCGTCAATCTTTTGCCGGTTGACAGTGAGCATTCTGCGATTTTTCAATGCTTACAGGGAAACAGAATGGAGGATGTAAGAAACATTATCTTAACGGCCTCTGGAGGGCCGTTTAGGAGCTTAACGGCTGATCAGCTTAAAAATGTTTCCGTGGAACAGAGCCTAAAACATCCAAATTGGGAAATGGGGCGCAAGATTACTGTTGACTCCGCAACAATGATGAATAAGGGTTTAGAGGTAATAGAAGCTAAACACTTGTTTAAGGTAGATTTCGATCGAATCAAAGTGGTTATACATCCTGAAAGTATTATCCATTCGATGGTTGAATATATTGACGGTTCAATTATGGCCCAAATGGCTCCGCCAAATATGCAGCTACCTATTCAATATGCTTTAAGCTATCCGGAAAGGTGGCAATGCTCCTATGAAGAAAGGTTGAACCCTAAAATACTAGTTGGCCTAACCTTTGAGGAGCCGAATACGGAATTATTCCCCGCCTTGGATTTGGCGTACCGAGCAGGAAAAACCGGTGGCACTATGCCGGCAGTATTAAATGCCGCAAATGAAGTTGCGGTGGCAAGCTTTTTGGACAGGCGAATTGGGTTCACAGATATTTGGCGGGTGGTAGAAACCGCTATGAGTCAACATTCAGTGATATATAACCCAAGTTTAGAGGCAATACTGGAAGCCGATGCTACAGCAAGGGATAATGTATCAGCTTTGATCGGAAAAATGAGATAAGGAAAGGAAGGTGATTTAGTGTCCGTCTTGATGTCTATAATAATTACTATTTTAATATTAGGTTTGTTAATTTTTGTGCATGAATTGGGGCATTTTTTGGTTGCAAAAAAGGTCGGTATACGGGTACAGGAATTTGCTTTGGGAATGGGGCCGGTTGTTTTTGCCAAACAGACCGAAGAAACTTTGTATTCTTTACGGGCATTTCCCGTTGGGGGATTTAATCGCATGGCCGGGATGGAAGGTGGAGAAACAACCGATCCGCGCGGTTTTAATACTAGAACTGTCGGGCAAAGAATGGGCGTTATTGCTGCAGGAAGTTTAATGAATTTTGTTCTTGCAATATTTTTATTTATCGTTTTTTTTATGGGAATAGGGGTGGAATCAAACAGTAACCGGATTGCGGGTGTTGTAAAAGGGGGAGTAGCGGAACAGGCCGGGCTGATGGCCGGGGACCAAATACTGGCTATCAACGGCATAGAAACCTCGACATGGAATGATTTAACAAACATTATACGCAACAAACCTGAACACGACTTGGATATCTTAGTTCTAAGAGGTAGCCGGCAGTTTGAATTAACTCTAAGGAGCACATTAGATGCAACTGAAAATGTCGGGATGATAGGCATCAAACGCTCATTTGAAAGGAAAGGCTTTTTCGAATCCATTTGGCTTGGTATCTCCTCATCTGTAGCTTTGGGGGTATTTATAATTCAGCAATTAGGCATGATGTTAGGCGGATTAATACCGGCCGATGTTGCCGGGCCTGTAGGAATGGTTCAAATAGTTGGAGATGTGATGGAATTTGGGATTGGAACGATCATTAAATTTGCAGCTATGCTAAGTCTCAATCTTGGTATCATAAATCTATTTCCCATCCCCGCTTTGGATGGAAGTAGGCTTGTTTTCTTGGGCATCGAAGGTTTAAGGGGAAAACCCATTAAGCCGGAAAGGGAGAATTTCTTTCACTTTGTTGGGTTTGTGTTGCTAATTGGGCTAATGTTGTTGATTACTTATAAAGATATTTGGAGAATTGTTGGGGAATAGGGGTGTTCTCATGTTACCTTCCGTTCGCAGAAAAAGTAAAGAAATACGCGTGGGTCAAGTTTTTATTGGGGGCGAACACCCGGTTTCAGTTCAGTCCATGACCAATACAGATACTCGCGATATAGACAGTACCGTTCAACAAATTTTAGATTTGGAACAGGTCGGTTGTGAGATAGTTAGACTTGCCGTAGTAGATGAGGAGGCCGCTCAAGCTATCAAATCAATAAAACAGAGGGTTCACATTCCAATCATTGCCGATATACATTTTGATCATCGCCTTGCACTTTTAGCTATGAACAGTGGAGTAGACGGACTTAGAATTAATCCGGGCAATATTGGCAGTAAAGAAAAGGTGCAACAAGTTACGGCTATGGCCAGGGACTTGAATATACCCATTAGAATTGGTGTAAATGCCGGTTCCTTAGAGAAAAAGCTATTGGATCAATATCACGGTATAACCCCGGAGGCGATGGTTGAAAGTGCCTTGGGACATGTAGATATCTTAGAGCAAAGTAATTTCCGGCTGATTAAAATATCCCTAAAGGCTTCGAATGTACCTTTAATGGTTGAGGCCTATCGCAGTCTGGCTAAGCAAGTTCCTTACCCGTTACATTTGGGGGTGACCGAAGCAGGTACTTTAATTGTTTCATCAGTTAAATCTTCAATTGGCTTGGGTATTCTATTGGGTGAAGGTATCGGGGATACAATTAGAGTATCAATTACAGGCGATCCAAAAATGGAAGTTAAAATAGGTTTTGAAATTTTAAAAGCACTGGGACTTCGGGAAAAAGGAGTGGAGTTAATATCTTGCCCAACTTGCGGCCGTTGTCAAATAGATTTGCTGAAGTTGGCAGTAGAGGTGGAAGATCGTTTGGAAGGTATAGAAAAGCCTCTTAGAGTAGCAATTATGGGGTGTGCCGTAAACGGTCCGGGAGAAGCAAAACAAGCCGATGTGGGGATTGCGGGCGGCAAAGGTTTTGGATTGGTTTTTAAAAAGGGAGAAATTATTGCAAAGGTACCTCAAACAGAATTGGTAGACTCTCTGTTTAAAGAAATTAATAAGATGATTTAACTGGCGGGAGGAGAATATATGCGATTAAGTAAAATGTTAGTTCCTACATTAAGGGATGTACCTGCTGAAGCGGAAATAATAAGTCACCAACTTTTATTAAGGGCAGGATATATGAGAAAGGTTGCGGCCGGGGTTTATACGCTTTTGCCAATGGGTCTGAGGGTAGTAGAAAAAATAACTCAAATAGTCAGGGAAGAAATGAATAAAGCAGGTGGACAGGAACTGTATCTGCCTATAATACAGCCTGCGGAATTGTGGCTAAAAAGTGGCCGCTGGCATGTTTACGGGGATGAACTATTCCGGCTTAAGGATCGGCATGGTAGGGAGTTTTGTTTGGGCCCAACCCATGAAGAAATTATAACGGATCTCGTCAAAAAGGAAGTAAATTCATATAAACAATTGCCGCTTTTGTTGTTTCAAATACAAAATAAATACCGAGATGAGAGAAGACCCCGATTTGGTTTAATGCGTGGTAGAGAATTTATTATGAAGGATTTGTATTCCTTTGACAAAGATGAGGAAGGTCTCGAAAAAAGTTACCAAAAGATGTATCAAGCTTACACTAATATATTTAGTCGCTGCGGCCTAGGATTCAGGGCTGTTGAGGCAGATTCCGGGGCAATCGGTGGAAACCGTTCCCATGAGTTTGTTGTACTGGCAGGTTCCGGTGAGGCTGAAATCGTTTATTGTGAGAGCTGTGATTATGCCGCCAATGTGGAAAGGGCAGAAGGGGTAATAGTGGAAGATTTAGGTCGGGAACAGGTACTTCCCCTAGATAAAGTAGCAACTCCGGGAGTAAAAACCATTTTGGATTTAATTGAATTTATGCAAATTTCCATTGAAAAGACTTTAAAAACCTTGGTATATTTAGCTGATTCTGAACCAGTAGCCGTTGTGGTAAGAGGCGATAGGGACGTTAACGAAATAAAACTAAAAAATGAAATTGGTTGTTTGGAGTTGGAACTACCCGGGGAGGATCTTTTAGAAAGCCTGGGTGGCGTCCATGTCGGGTCTATTGGTCCGGTCTCCTTAGAAAACATACCGATCTATTTGGATCGTGAGGCGGCCTCGATCGCAAATGGGGTGACGGGAGCGAATGAGCCAGAAATGCATTATATTAATTTAAACTATCCAAGAGATTATAAAGCTACAGTAGTAGGTGATTTTATACAAGTTAGGGCAGGTGATCCGTGTCCTTTATGCCAAAGACCTTTGAGCAGCGCCAGAGGTATAGAAGTAGGACAAGTATTTAAATTGGGAACCGTGTACAGCAAATCAATGGGGGCTACGTTTTTAGATGAAAAGGGCGATACATGTGAAATGGTGATGGGATGTTATGGTATAGGTGTTACCCGTACTATGGCAGCGGCAGTGGAGCAAAACTATGATGAAAACGGGATAATTTGGCCTCGGTCTATAGCACCCTTTCAGGTTGCAATAATCCCTGTTTCAAGCAAAGACGAACAGCAATGTAAAAATGCGGAAAGAATTTATGAGAGGCTCCAAGCTGAAAGGATAGAATGTTTGTTAGATGATCGGGATGAAAGGGCCGGCGTAAAATTTATGGATGCTGATTTGAACGGATATCCTTTCCGAATAACAGTTGGGAAAAAAACTATACAAAAGGGAACCGTAGATATAAAAAATAGACGCTCTGGTTTAGAAACAACTGTTAAGATTGAAGATTTAGTAGGAGAATTACAAAAGATGTTAAAAAACAATTATTGATTAATAATTGTTTTGAGAAGTAAATATTAGTTGGAGGCTAAATTTTATGTTAGTTTCGGCAATCATTCCCGCTTACAATGAAGAGAACACTATAGCTAATGTGATTCTCCCTCTCACAAAAATAAAGGAGATCAATGAAGTTCTTGTTGTTAGTGACGGTTCCACCGATAGGACAGCTGAAATTGCCAGAAATTTAGGTGTAAAGGTAATAGAATCCGCGATTAATATGGGAAAAGGTGGAGCAATGATGTTGGGATTAAAAGAAGCACAGGGCGACATCATCCTGTTTCTAGATGCGGATTTAATAGGTCTGACTGAGAACCATATTCAACAATTACTTGCACCAATACTAAATGGCGGTACAGAAATGGTGATCGGTATCTTTGAACATGGCCGCTTAGCTACCGATTTAGCTCAACTTGTGGCTCCTTTTTTATCAGGCCAAAGGGTTGTGAGAAAAAGCCTCCTGGAAAGGGTGGACAATTTAAAAATGGCTAGATTTGGGGTAGAGCTGGAGCTTACAAAATATGTTGCCGAACACAGTATTAAATATACCGAAGTGGTACTAAAGGAACTGTCACATGTCATGAAGGAAGAAAAGTTGGGTCTGGTAAAGGGTCTTCAGGCAAGAATGAAAATGTATTGGGAAATAGCCAAGAGTCTATCTATAGACGAATAATTGTACAAACAATTATCCGGTTGCTTTTAAAATTGTTTGAAACGCAATTCTTGTCAGTTACTAACAATTGTGGTATATTATTAATTGGGGTTAAAATGACTAAAGCTTCGGAGCAAGTGGGTGACTTACCCACTTTTTCATTTAATTGTGATGGTATTTTGGCAACAGTATATGAGGGCAAACCCTCGGGAAACACTAATTAGGGATAAATAGTAGTAAAGGGGCGATTTTATGGGAAAAAAAAGCATTGCCGAAAGAGTCATCGCGATTATATCTCCCGCAATTGAAGAATTAGGCATCGAGTTAGTTGATGTAGAGTACTTAAAAGAAGGCTCTAACTGGTATTTGCGAATTTATATAGACCAAGATAAAGGTATTGGTTTGAATGAATGCGAAAGGGTTAGTAAAATAGCAGACAAACTGTTGGATCAGCATGATCAAAATGATGCTTTGTTCCCGGGCAGTTACATTTTGGAAGTGTCATCGCCCGGGTTAACCAGGGCTTTGAAAAAGGAAAGGGATTTCTTGAGAAGTATTGGTAAGCCCGTTACTGTAAAAATGTATGCGCCTTTCAATGGTAAAAAGGAGCACGAAGGCATTTTGCTTGCTTATGACACAGAAGCATTGAGACTTAAAATCAAAGAGGAGGAAGTAATAATACCTCAAAAACTGGTAAGTGTAGTTCATTTATCATTAAGCTTTTAATAAAGGGAGAAGAAGGAGGAATGGTTTGGGGATGAATGCAGAATTTCTGGAAGCCCTGAATGAAATTGCAATTAACAAAGGAATTGATAAAGAAGTGCTGCTAGAAACAATTGAAGCGGCTCTTATATCAGCCTACAAAAAAAATTTTGGTTCATTACAAAATGTTAGAGTCGAAATACATCGTGAATCCGGTCAGTTGAAAGTATATGCTAAAAGGCAAGTCGTAAAGGAAGTGAAGGACAGCAGAATTGAAATTTCTTTAGAGGAAGCCGGTGCTATCAATAAAAAGTTTGACCTGGAAGATATAGTTGAAACCGAGGTAACGCCTAAGAATTTCGGCCGTATTGCAGCACAAACAGCCAAGCAGGTTGTGGTGCAAAGAATCCGGGAAGCGGAACGCAATATTATTTATGATGAATATGTTAATCGGGAGCAAGATATTATAACCGGTTCGGTGCAGAGACAAGAAGCAGGGCATGTTTATATTGACTTAGGAAAAGCGGAGGCAGTACTTTCACCTCAAGAGCAAATGCCGGGGGAAGAATATAGTCCCCACGATCGTATAAAGGCTTATATAGTAGAGGTAAAGAAAACCACTAAGGGACCGCAAATAATAGTTTCCCGCTCACACCCGGGATTATTAAAACGGTTATTTGAACTGGAGGTCCCGGAAATTGCTGACGGGACTGTTGAGATTAAGTCCATTGCAAGGGAAGCGGGGAGCAGGTCAAAGATCGCTGTTCATTCCAAGGATGAGAATGTGGACCCGGTGGGTGCTTGCGTGGGACCAAAAGGAGCTAGGGTACAAACCATTGTCAATGAGTTAAGGGGTGAAAAAGTAGATATAGTAAAGTGGTCTTCAGATCCCGTTGTTTTCGTATCAAACGCCTTGAGTCCTGCGAAAGCAATATCTGTTATAATTGAGGGGACGGAAAAGACAGCGCGGGTTTTGGTTCCCGACTTTCAATTATCATTAGCCATTGGAAAAGAGGGACAAAACGCTCGTCTAGCAGCAAAATTAACCGGCTGGAAGATAGATATTAAAAGCGATTCCCAGGTGATGGAATTGATTAGTAATGCTGAAGAAAAAAAAGGTGAAGAATGATGGCCAAGGTTCGCAAAATACCGCTGAGAATGTGCGTTGCATGCAGGCAAAAAATGAACAAAAGAGATTTGATAAGGATTGTTCGCACACCGGAGGGGCAAGTTTTATTAGATGAAACGGGAAAAAAATCCGGCAGAGGTGCTTATATTTGCAAGCAACATCGTTGCTTTTTAAAAGCAATTGATAACAAGAGTTTGGAAAAGGCGCTGGAGATAAACATTGATCAGGAAGTGGAGGAACAGCTTCGTGAACAATTTGACAATATATCCATTTCAACCGATTGAAGCCTTACTGGGTTTCGCTGCCAAATCAGGAAAACTAACGGCCGGTGATAATGCGACCAGAGATAGGCTAAGGAAGGGAAATATTTATTTAATTGTTTTGGCTGGGGATGCCTCCCAAGAATTGATTGATTACTATATTTTTCAAAGCAAAAGAAAGAAAATTTTTTTGCTTTGTGCAGGCAGTAAGTTGGATTTGGGGTTGGCTATCGGCAAATCACAGCGTGCAGTAGTAGGTATCACTGACAGACAATTAGCGGGTGGCATCATTAAATTGATAAAGGAGCAGGCAGGTATGGATTAATTCGGGGGTGAATTTATGTCAAAAAAAAGAGTGTATGAGTTGGCAAGAGAAAAAAAGATGAACAGTAAGGATATGTTAGTAGTTTTGAGCAGAATAGGTATAGAAGTGAAATCCCACATGAGTATACTGGAAAAAGAACAATTAGATGCAATAGAAAAATTTTTTAATCCTGATGCCCTTCCAAGTAAAGAACCACAGCCAACGCGATCTGAAGTAGCACAGGAAGTAAAAAAAGAAGTTACCATGAAACCAGTTGGAGAAAGCAAATCAAGTGAAACGACAGATAGCAGGGTTAAAGTACCTAAAGGGCCTAAAGAAAAAAGAGTTTTAAAAGAGACAGGTAAAGAAGGGCCCAAGGGAAAAGATTCAACAGTTTCCGGAGTTGCAAACAAAAGTGGGCAAGCTTTCGTTCCTAAATCAGAGAAGGTAGAAAAAAAGTTTAAAGCGGAAGAACGAGTAAAAAATTTAAACTCAAAAGTACTAACCAGTAAAGAGCCCAAAAAAGCAGGTGATGAAATTGCTGATAAGGCTTCCGTTAGAAGAAAAGGTCGGGCTCCGAAAAAAGAAGAAAAAAGTGATTATAAAACAATTCAGAAAGGCAGAAGGGGTGGAAGAGCCGTAAGTTCACCTGCCCAACAGTCTTCCCAAGTTAAAAAAATTACCGTGGGTCAAACTATTAGTGTACAAGAGTTAGCGAAAAGAATGGGTAAAACAGCTAATGTTGTAATCAAAACCCTTTTTGAGCTTGGGATAGTGGCGACCTTGAATCAAGAAATAGATGCGGATACAGTAGTGATACTGTCCAGTGAATTTGGCATTGAAGTTGATGTTAAAATTGAAAAGCCTATTACGGAAATAGATGATATAATTGATCCGGAGGATTCTTTGGTTTCGCGGCCACCGGTTGTTACGGTTATGGGTCATGTTGACCACGGGAAAACCTCTCTGTTAGATGCCATACGAAAGGCAAATGTTACGGCTTCAGAAGCAGGGGGAATTACACAGCATATAGGTGCTTATCAAGTCATGGCAAATACTAAAAGAATTACATTTTTGGATACACCCGGTCACGAGGCTTTTACCTCCATGCGTGCCAGGGGTGCAGGTGCCACTGATATAGCTATTTTGGTTGTTGCTGCGGATGATGGTGTAATGCCTCAAACCATTGAGGCTATCAACCATTGTAAGGCTGCCCAGGTTCCGATAGTGGTAGCGATTAACAAAATTGACAAGCCGACTGCCAATAGCGAGAGAATTAAACAACAGCTTACGGAACATGGTCTGATAGCTGAGGAGTGGGGTGGAGATACGATTTTCGTACCTGTCTCCGCAAAGCAAAAGCAGGGTCTAGAACAATTGCTCGAGATGATTATTTTGGTTGCTGAAATGGGTGAATTAAAAGCAAATCCCAATCGATTAGCTAGGGGGATCGTTATTGAAGCCCAATTAGATAAAAATAGGGGTACTGTAGCTACTATGCTGGTACAAAAGGGCACCCTTAGGGTTGGCGATAACTTAGTTACCGGAAATGTTTTTGGCAAAGTCAGAGCTATGTTTGATGATAAAGGGAATAAAATCAAAGAAGCCCTACCTTCAACACCTGTGGAGATTCTTGGTTTAGCTTCTGTTCCCGAGCCGGGTGATATTTTTGATGTTGTTTTGGATGAAAAACTAGCCAAAGAAATTGCAACCCAAAGGGAGATTGACAGAAAAGAGGCTGAGTTTAAGGAAGCTAGGAAGACACGACTTGAGGATCTATTTAAACAAATGGATTCTGATGGAGCGAAAGAGTTAAATTTAATTCTAAAAAGTGATGTTCATGGTTCAGCGGAGGCCTTGAAGCAATCTTTGGAGGGACTCAACACAGAAGAAGTGGAAGTGAATATTATTCATAATGGTGTGGGTGCCATCTCAGAAACAGATGTAATGCTGGCTACCGCCTCCCACGCTATTATCATAGGCTTTAATGTCCGGCCTGATAATAATGCCAGAAAAGTAGCTGAGCTAGAAAGTGTTGAGATACGATTATACAGAGTTATTTATGAAGTTATAGATGACATTAAAGCAGCTATGTCGGGGTTATTGGCTCCGGACTTAAAAGAAGTAATTTTAGGTCAGGCAGAAGTCAGAGCTTTAATTAAGGTTCCAAAGGTAGGTATGGTTGCAGGAAGCTATGTGGTCGAAGGCAAGATCACAAATAGGGCCCAGGTAAGAGTAATTAGGGATGGCGTTGTTGTCTACGAGGGTCATTTAAGTTCCCTTAAAAGATTTAAAGACGATGTCAAAGAAGTGATGCAAGGATTTGAATGCGGTATTGATATTGAAGGTTTCAATGACATTAAAGAAGGGGATATCATTGAGGCCTTTGAAATTGAAGAAATTAGGCGGGAACTATAACTACTTAAGGAGGCAATAACTATGAGTTATCGTACTCGACGAGTGGAAGAGGAAATTAAAAGAGAAATAGCTAGCATTATTAAAGATACCATCAAGGACCCCAGAGTGGGTTTTGTCTCTCTGACCGGGGTAGATGTTACGCCGGATTTCCGTCATGCAAAGGTTTATGTAAGTGTTTACGGGAATGAGGAAGCAATTAAGAAAACTATGGAGGGGCTTGATCAAGCTGCTGGGTATATCAGAAAAGAAATTAGCCAACGTATAAAGTTAAGAAATTCACCGGAACTGTCTTTTCACTTTGACGACTCCATTAGACATGGGGCAAAGATTGCAGAGATTTTATCAAAAATGCAGTCCGGGGAAGGGCAAAATGATGCATAGTGAAATAGCCGGTTTTTTAAAACAGATTAAAAGTGTTTTGATAACGGCTCATGAGCGGCCGGATGGAGATGCCATAGGGTCCGCACTTGCCTTGGAGAAAGGTTTACAGAGTTTGGGCATCAGGACAGTGATTATGTTAAAGGATACAGTACCGGAAATGTATAAATTTTTAGCGGGCACCGGCAATATTTTGACCCCTTCCTACCTGGGATGGCAACCGGAAGCAATAATAGCTTTGGACAGTACCGAGTGGGAAAGGGTAGGGGCTTTTTCCGATGATATTTTACAAAATTGCACCAGCATTAATATAGACCACCATCCTAGCAATAAATATTTTGCGGATCTTAACTGGGTTGAACCTCAAGCAGCGGCAACAGGAGAAATGGTTTTGTTACTTTTAAAAGAATTAAAGGTGTTAATTGATTTAGATATGGCCACTGCAACTGATACGGGTTTTTTTCGGCACGGCAATACATCCCCCCAAGTGTTGATGATAGCAGCGGAATTAGCAAAGCTGGGGGCTAACCCGGCTGAAATTAGTGGAAATGTTCATGGAAACAAATCATTAAACGCACTCAAAGCCTTGGGCTTAACCCTTAATTCCCTGCAGCTTTCTACAGGAGGCAAGGTAGCGTGGGCAGGATTAAATTTTCTTGAATTGGAGAACCTTGATGTAAAGGAAGAGGAATTAGAGGGTTTGGTTAATTACCCCGGGTCCATTAAAGGGGTGGAGGTGGGCCTGTTTTTTAAGGAAGCGACCCCTAATGAAATACGCGTAAGTTTAAGATCCGGCGGTGCTGTTGACGTTAATACCATAGCGGAACATTTTGGCGGTGGCGGGCATAAAAATGCGGCTGGCTGTACACTAAAGGGTAGTTGGGGGGAAAGTGTAGCCAAGGTGGTAAGTATGTGCCGGAAACAGGCAGGTGAACTTTAATTAACGGTTTTATAAATCTTTTAAAGCCACCGGGACTGACATCTCACGATGTAGTCAGCTGGTTAAGGAAATTATTTAAGATCAAAAAAATAGGTCATGGCGGCACTCTAGATCCTAGTGCAGCAG
>Ga0265293_10005415_pt1 | contig 21305 bp, 14 predicted proteins | sample Munlanlewell138R_FD_192505 | JGI IMG/M metagenome (GOLD analysis project Ga0265293, IMG submission 192505) | Leachate microbial communities from a municipal landfill in Southern Ontario, Canada - Leachate well 138R | ecosystem: Engineered > Solid waste > Landfill > Unclassified | place: Canada... | reverse complement strand
TTTCAGAGGGAGCAAGTACTGCTCGCTTCGCTCCCAGCATAATAGACCCCCTGCGTTCGGCTGGGTTTTAGTCCAGCTGCAAGAATTGCAGACGCGGGAGAGGGCGGAAAAGAATTGTGGCCGTACGGCTGGGCCTTGGTCCAGCCGCAGAGAAAGCAGGTGTAGGCTATTTCAGAGGGAGCAAGTACTGCTCGCTTCGCTCCCAGCATAATAGACCCCCTGCGTTCGGCTGGGTTTTAGTCCAGCTGCAAGAATTGCAGACGCAGGAGAGGGCGGAAAAGAATTATGGCCGTACGGCTGGGCCTTGGTCCAGCCGCAGAGAAAGCAGATGCGGTCGATTGCGAGAGAAATTATGGCCGTATGGCTGGGCTTTAGTCCAGCCGTAGAGAAGGAAAGTGCGGGGTATTGCGGAGAGAGCAAGTACTGCTCGCTTCGCTCCCAGCATTATTGACCCCCTCCGTACGGCTGGGCCTTGGTCCAGCCGCTGAAGTTGCTGATGCGGCAACTACGGGAAAAGAATTATAGTCGTTCGGCTGGGCTGAACTTGAAAGACCTGCAGCAATCCCCTTACCAACATCAAAACGCGGGACGATTGTCCCGAGTTATCATTTTCGACATTATCCGGTCAAAGCTACTTGCCCGAAATTGTGACACCGCTGACCCTGATCCAGGGCAGCAACCAATAACCCGAGCTCTCGCGTTCCTGGCTAACCGCAACCGTATCACGAAGCATGTCGCTCAAATTTCCAGCGATCATAACCTCGCTCAAGGGCGCAGTGACTTTACCATTCTCGACCAGGAAGCTGTTCTTGGCAACGCCGCTTAAATCACCCGAGGGGCTTGGGCTTCCGCCCGAGAAACGCCCCAAAAGTATGCCCTTTTCAACACCCGCAAGCAATTCTTCTAACGGAGTCTCACCCTGATTAAATACGACCGTACTGCCATTATTGGCAGAACGCTGCATGCCAGTTTTACTGGCCCCATAGCGACTGAGACTGAAATTTTTCAAAACACCATTTTCAATAACTTTCATGTTTTCAACTACATAGCCATCACCGCTCAGTTTGCTCGCTCCAGGAAGCTCAGGGTGCTCAGCTACCAGCGAGATATTGACCAGCGGACTGGCGACTTGTTGGTTAAGTCTCTCTTTCCAAGGGCTGGTTCCCGAAATCAGAGCGCCGTCCTGCAGGTAAGTGTCCGCAATGAACCAGAGGATATCTTGAAGGCATCCCGGTGTAATCACCAGGTCTCCCACAAAACTGCCTTCAAATTGTTCGGTTTCGATCTGCTGCTCGGTTTCACTCAACAAACGCCTGACACGATTCGGCTCAGTCACGCGATCTGCCGGGTTTTTATAGATGGTCGCGAAATAATTAAATGAGCTGGTTTTACCTTCGTCCCTGGCCATAAACATATTGCTCAATTGGTAAAGCCCTTGTTCCTCAGAAAGACGCACGCCGTTGGTGTTTGCATACAGTTTTTCGCTGTATTGATGTTCAATACCAATCGAGTCAAAACTAATTTTCGGAAAGTCTCGTCTGGTGTCTTCTAAAAAATCGGTTAGTTGCTGGTACATCAGGTCGAGATTGGGTTCTTTTTCACCAGAACTGAAACTCAAATTTTCTTGCAATTCGGCAATTCCCTCTGCCTCGTCCGGAGCTGCTTTTTCAGCTGCCTGCCAGGCTTCAGCCACCGCCTTCTGGATATCCGTTGGGCCAAAGCTGTTCAGCCTTATAGTGCCCTTGCGTTTATCTTTGAGTAGCTTGATGCTGACATTATCCGAAAATACGGTTCTGACCATACTGATTTTGCTCTGTTCGTAGTAGAGCTCGGTTAAAACGCTGCGGCTGACCCAGGTCTCACCTTCATCCGCACCAATAGAGCTGATCTCATTCAGAATCAGTTCAGCCACATCCAGGATTGCTTTGTCTTTGACTTCAAATTCTTGCTTCATGCCCGACCTCCCACGTTGATCTTCACTTTGATGGCCGGACCACCCATGCCCACCGGGATCATTTGTTTCTTCCCACACATGCCCGAATTGGTCCAGGTTACCGTGTCGCTGACCATATCAGCCGTCTTGAGTACTTCAAAAGCCACACCGGATACGGTTGTATCTTTTAGCGCTCGCCCCAGTTTTCCATTCTTGATCTCGTAACCCAGCGGCACGCCGAACATGAATTCGCCAGTCGAATCCGCCTGACCGTTATTCATGTCGGTCATCAAATATCCGTCTTCAACCGATGCGATCATATCTTCCAGCTTGTCCGTTCCGGGCAGGATGCAGGTATTGCGCATGCGTATCAACGGTTCATCCGAAAAGTCGAAAGCGCGTGCGTTACCGTTGGCTTTGTGTCCGAACTTGCGAGCGGACTCTTTATTGTGCATATAACCGGTCAGGATACCGTTTTCGATCAGCATTTGGTCTTGCGCGGGGGTGCCTTCGTCATCCACAAAAACTGGCACCGGTGCAAGCTCACCAAAAGCACTATGGGCAATGTCGACCAGGCTGACCTTCTCGCTGGCCACTTGCTGGCCGAACATGGGGCCACCTACCGACCCGGTCTGAACAAAATCGGCTTCGACTGTGTGACCAACGGCTTCGTGAGCCAGGATGCCTGCCAGGTCCGAGTCCAGGATTACGGTTTGAATACCTGGCTTGGCATAGACCCCATCTGCTTTCTGCATCAGCAGTTCGTGTTGTTTCTCGAGATTTTCAAAAAAATCTTCGGCGTTTTTGAATTTTTCCAGGAAGTTACCATAACCACCAAGCACCTTATACAGTTCCACCGGTTGCCCGTCTTTATCTTGCGTGGTCATAAAAATGTAAACATTAGAACGTGGGACAAAGGAATGTGCAACAATCCCGTCACTGGTGTAGAGCAGTTTTTCCATATCCAGACTGCGGGCAAACACACGCCGGCTGAGAAGCCTGGGGAAGCGCTCTGCAATGTAGCTATCCAGTTCATCAACCATATCGAGCAAATAACTTTGTTCTACAGCGACATCGTGTTCCAATCCATCCTTGCGGGTCAATGGTCGATTTGGCAGGAAATCAGGCTCGCCACGCTGTACGCGGCGGTCGAGGAAGCCGGCATTCTGGCTGGCAGTCGCAACGATGCGGGCAATCGCCTCAGGGTCATCCCCATAACCGGTCGCGGAAGCAAAGCCATAAGCCCCGCCCTTGACTACCCGGGCTGAGACGCCTCTGCTGACCCCGCTGGAATTGGCAATCAGGCTGCCATTGAGCATCGCAACTGAACGGTTGCGGTTCTGCTGTGCTCGCAGCTCGGTGTAACCTGAAAATCCGTACTTTGTAACATAAGCTTGCAAGTGATCCTGAAGCATCGTATACCTCCGTTCTTAATTGGTTTGAATGATAACACTTTCACTTTTGGTTACGAAATAAATATCACCTTAAGGGCGATCCGTGCCTTAGAATACCGCTGCTTTTACATGAAGAAAAGATTCTAATTTCAAGGCATAAAAAACTTTAAGGTGAGTTACTTACCCTTGTTTCGTTTATACTTAATTCCGATGGGAACTGATGCAACCTCCAAAACAAACATACTTGAGTCATTATTCTCTGACCTGTCACCAGAGCATGCCTTAATATTAGCTGCTGATAAGGTTGTATTCTCTTCCACCCTTTTTACAGCAGCTGACCAGAAATTACTGGCATCTGCCAGGATACTCTCGAAATTGCCTGCTCCTTCCTGGCTGCATCTGTGTGACATCAACAAGCAATTCTTCTTTGTCATCACTCAAAGGGTCGACCAGGATGAGACGCTGTTCCTCGCCTTCTCCTTATCTACGCGCATAAGGGAGCTGGAAGAAAAGCTGGTTGTGCTTAAGCAACACCTGGGCGGTCAAAAAACCGACCCACTTTCCGAAATGCTTGAGGAGCTGGGGGCCGCAGACCTGAAGAGTGAGATTCCAACCCCAACCCGAAGCAACGATCTTCTCTCCATTTTTAGCGATCTCGAAAAGTCGGCGCCCGAGCCGGGTCAAAACCAGGCGAATCAAGGCGATACGCAGCCGATAACACTCTGACGCTTTTTTCTCAGTCCTTTGAAAATTATGAAACCCCTGAACCCGCAAGGTATACTGAAGGTGAACCTGTAGAAGGAGATTACTCATGCCTAAAATCCTATATTTGCTCGACGGTCATGCCATTGCTTACCGTTCATATTTTGCCCTCACTTCCGGGGGCTCAGCCCATTTCACCACCAGCAAAGGCGAACCGACCGCGGGTGTTTTCGGTTTTGCCGGCCGGCTGATCCGCCTATTCGAGCAGGAGGAGCCCGACTATGTGGCAGTAAGTTTTGATACCGGCCGCACTTTTCGTCATGAGATGTACGCGGACTACAAGGGCACCCGCGCCAAAATGCCCGACGACCTCAGGGTTCAAATCGAGCGGATCCGCGAAATGGTCGATGACTTTAATATCCCCCGGATTGAGATCGACAATTACGAGGCTGATGACGTTATCGGCAGCCTGGCGCGATGGGCCACTGAAGAGAAAGGACTTGTGGTTAAGATCATCACGGGCGATCGTGACTTATTACAATTGGTCACTAACAGCATCGTGGTCTCTTTACCCGACCGCAAAAACGGTCAAGATAAGGATTACTTCCCCGAAGACGTTCTCGAACGCATGGGGGTGAGGCCCGACCAGATCGTGGACTACAAAGCGCTGGTTGGCGATCCTTCCGACAATATCCCAGGCGTGCGCGGCATCGGCGATAAGACCGCCATCGAACTGCTGGAGAAATATGACACGCTCGACAATATTTATGCTCACCTGGATGAAATCAAAGGTCGCGCTTTTAAACCTCTCAGTGAAGGGCGGGAAGCGGCCTATCTCAGCCAGGACCTGGCCCGTATTCGTACGGACTTGCCCGTCTTACTCGACCTGGAACAAGCCAAACCGTCTCTTTTCGATCCTGGTAAGGTGGAGGATCTCTTTGAAGAACTCGAATTCCGCACCCTCACCAAGAGGCTCAAAAAAATGAACGCCAGGCTGAACCCAACCATGCAGGATAAGAATGCCCTTCAAAGTAGCCTGTTCCCTGAAGAAGACTTGTCTCTTTCAGACGAAGAAGATGCGTTGGACCTGCCTTTTAAGACGGCCATTGTTCTGGATGAAGGGTCGCTTGAAGCTTGCGTCAATGAACTCAAGATTGCCAAACAAATCGCCTTTGACACTGAAACCACGGGGTTGGACCCCATGCTTTCCGAGCTGGTAGGTATTTCGCTGGCAGCCAACCCTGACAAGGGCTATTACATCCCTGTCGGACATGAAAAGGGATCACAGCTGGGCCTGGGCCAGATAAGAAAGGCTCTTCAACCCATTTTGACGGATCCAAAAATTGAAAAGGTTGCTCATAACGCCAAATTCGATCTGGTCGTCCTTCATCAGGCTGGTTTCGCGGTCGACCCAATCACCTTTGACACCATGATCGCCGAGTGGCTGATCAGCCCCAACTCACACAACCTCGGCTTGAAGGCGCAGGCTTACGCACGCTTGGGCGTCCAGATGACCGAAATTGAAGAGCTGATTGGTAAAGGTAAAAGCCAGATAACTATGGCCGAAGTGCCGATTGAGAAAGCCGCGCCCTATGCTGCCGCTGACGCCGTCATGACCCTGCGGTTGGTTAAGCCAATGACGGAAGACTTGATTGCTCACGTTGCTGACAAACTTTATCTCGAGCTGGAAAATCCGTTAATTCCCATCCTTGCAGATATGGAAGAGGCCGGGATTTCCCTGGATGGTGCCCTCTTTAAGACTTTTTCGGCGGAACTTACGGTTGAGGTCGACAGGCTGACCGAGCAAGCCTGCCTCCTGGCAGGCGAAGTGTTCAACCTTAATTCCACCCAGCAGCTCTCGGATATACTGTTTGAGAAATTGGCTTTGGAACCACCCGATCGCTCCCGTAGGACCAGCAGTGGTAAATATTCCACATCCGCAGAGGTGCTCGAATCAATGCGTGGACTGCATCCTTTGGTTGATATCATCCTGGAGTATCGCGAGCTTTCTAAATTGCGATCAACCTACGTGGATGCCTTACCCACCCAGGTAAACCCCCACACCGGACGCGTGCACACCACCTTCAACCAGACAGGAACAGTTACCGGCAGGATCGCTTCACAGAACCCGAATTTGCAAAACATCCCCATTCGCACCGAGCTGGGCAGGAAGGTGCGCCAGGGCTTTGTCGCCGCGCCAGGCCACAAACTGCTGGCAGTCGATTATTCTCAGATCGAGCTGCGTATCGTTGCCCATATGGCTAAGGATGAGGCAATGATCAAAGCTTTCAAAGAAGGACAGGATGTCCATGCTGCCACTGCAGCTGCCATTGAGAATGTGCCTTTGAGCGAAGTCACCAAACAACAACGCCGCCATGCCAAGGCGATTAATTTCGGTCTCATCTATGGTATGAGCCCCTTCGGTCTCACCCGCACCACCGATTTGACCCTGGCAGAGGCAGAAAACTTCGTCAAGGAATATTTCCGTGAATTTCCCGGTGTCAAGAAGTGGCTCGATAACACCCGTCTGGAAGCAACCCGTCAGGGCTATGTGGAAACATTGCTTGGACGCAGACGCTACTTCCCCGCCCTGGCTTCTGGCACCAGTTACACCATCCGGCAGCGCATGGAACGCGAGGCTATCAATGCGCCGGTGCAGGGTACGGCTGCCGACATCATCAAACTTGCCATGATCCGTCTGCCTGAAGCAATAAAAAACGCAGGGCTCAAAACGCGCATGATTTTGCAGGTGCATGACGAGTTAATCTTCGAAGTGCCTGAAGCGGAATTGGAAGAAGCAACCAAACTGGTCACGCAAGTTATGGAAAGCGCGCTCGAACTCTCTGTGCCTTTGCTGACTGAGGCTCGTGTCGGCCATAACTGGGCTGAACTGACTGTTGTCGACGCCGACCTGCCCGTAATTATTGAAGAATGATCTCGATAAAGCTTGTGTTTTTTACTTGTTACATGAATTGAACAAGATTTCCGGAATCGGCCCCCGCGTGACCGTAAAATAAGGGGACTTTACACGCCCACAGCCTGGTTTTGCAGCTGACCTTTGATCTGCATGATCTGTTTACGCGTGCGATCGTCGGTTTCGACCAGATCGGCGATCTTGCTGCAGCCATACATCACCGTGGTGTGGTCGCGGCCGCCCAGTTCTTCCCCGATTCGGGGCAGCGAAAGATCACCCAGCTCGCGCATCAAATACATGGCCACCTGGCGTGGGAAAGCCACATCACGGGCACGGCTGCTGCCAGTCAGCCCCGTCAGGCTGACCCCAAAGAAGTTTGAAACGACTTCCAACACACACTTTGGAGTAATACTGCTTGGCTGAGGCAAAAAGTCAGCCAGTGCCCGGTCACATAGGCTGAGCGAAAGCGGCTGACTGCTCAATTGCGAGAAAGCCAGAACTCGGTTCCAGGCACCCTCCAACTCGCGCACATTGGTCTGGATCAGTTTGGCAATCCGCTCGATTACCTCTTCCGGTACCTGCCCGTTCACTTTTTCAGCCTTGCAATGCAGAATCGCTAGGCGGGTTTCATAATCAGGCGCCTGCATGTCCACTGTCAGACCCCATTCGAAGCGCGAACGCAGTCGTTCTTCCAGCGTGCTCATAGACTTAGGAGAGCGGTCTGAGGTCATCACAATCTGCTTATCCTGCCCGTAGAGCGTATTGAAGGTGTGAAAAAACTCTTCCTGGGTAGAGTCCTTGCCGGCGATAAACTGGATGTCATCGATCAGCAGCACGTCCACCTGGCGATACTTTTCGCGGAAAACAGCAGTTGTCTTGGTGCGGATTGCGTGCACCAGGTCGTTGGTGAACTCTTCTGAGGAGACGTACAAAACTTGCTTGCCCTGTTGCAAAACGGCATTGCCGATGGCATGCAGCATGTGGGTCTTGCCCAGTCCGACCCCGCTGTAGATGAAAAGCGGGTTGTATGCGCGGGCAGGGTTCTCAGCCACTGCCTGACAGGCCGCGTGCGCCAGGCGGTTAGCAGAACCGACCACAAAATTATCAAAGCGGTAGCGCTGGTTAAGATGGGTGTCGTAGGTATCTTTTTCAACGGGGGCAGCTTTTTTGGGGATCGAGACCGTCTCTTCTTCCATGTTGACCTGAGGTGCAGCCCAAACCTTGAATTCCACATTCACAGATCTGGCCATCATGCCTGATAGTTTATTGACCACAGTGCTCTTCAAACGGCTGTCCAGCCAATCACAAGCATAGGCATTTCCGGCACCCAGTGCGAAGGTCCCCGAAGCGTCTTCATACGAAATCAGCTGCGTGTTCTTCACCCAGGTATCAAAAGAAGCTTTGCTAAGCTCCATTTGTAATTGTCCGATTGTTGCCTGCCATGCTTGTTGCGCATTCATACGGTCTGCTCCTAAGCCTGAATTCTTGTAAAAGTAACACCGACGTGTGTAGAATGTGATCGGTTTGGTTATAAACGGTTCACTTGGTCCCCCAATGCACTGGCTTGTTAAGTGAATACCAAATTCTAACACCTCAAAGCGGGCTAAATCCGTTTTTGTCTTAAAAAGTTAGCATTCTTTAAGGTTGACTTTTTTTGCCAATTTATGCGACATCGGGTAATGAGATATTTTTATCAATCTGATTCAATAACCCTGATTAGTAGAAGGACTGTGTTGTAAGTACCCCTATATATAGGGCTTGATCGTTTCTTAGAACATATTTTCCAATAAATAGGGGTCAAAATTATCAAATTTTTTGCCGGTTTTTGGAGCTGAATAATCCGATAGTGATACCAGCATTGGAATTTACTTTTTTAAATGCTTAAGACTACGCGCTAAAGCACTCTATTCTTCGAGCATCTGTTTTGCCGCCCGGCGCCCAATCTCAACAGCAAAATTAGTACCCCTATCCCAGGGGTAAACTTGGCTCATACTGGCAAACCACAATCCGTCCACAGGTGTTTTGATGGCTGGGATATTTTTGCTATGGTTCAGCAAGGGGATCGGTTGAGCATAGCCTGTTTTGCTTACCCAAACTTTCTTGACCCACTCCAGTTCAAATTCCGGATTGATTTTCTTCAGATGGGGCAGGAACTCCGCCAGCAACTCATCGTCAGTTTTACTGAAGTTGGGGTGATCGACCTCCAGGTAATCACCAATGTAGATGATATGATCACCACCGAAATACTCAGGCTTGAGGAAGTTGGTGTGCTCCACAAGGGCAAGGAAGGGAAAGCCGGCTTCTTTAGGGATGTTGTACCAATAATAGCCATCTGGCGAAAGAGGATGATTTAGCGAAAGCGTCATTACCACCGCGCCCATATGTTTCAAGTTTAGCAATCCACCAAGGTAGTCCTCGGGTAATTCGGGGGCAAGTTTGGCCATTAGGCCTGGTGAAAGCGTGACAAGGACCTGGTCGAAGTGTTCAGAGGTCTCGTCGCCAACCAGCACATCCACACCACCGCCTTCGTTCTTGCTAATTTGTTTGACAGGCTGTCGATAACGGATATTCACACCGTCCTGGCTCAATTTTTGGGCAAACTTATCGGCAAAGTGTTGAAAGCCGCCTTTAAAAGTACCCAGCCGGGTCGTGCGCACGTGCAGCCGTGCCCACATCCAGGCCATGCTGACTTTGTCGGCCCAGGTTTCACCAAATTTACCTACCAGCATGGGCTTCCACATGCTCTCGAATACTTTGTTGCCAGCATACTTTCTCATCCAAGCGTCCGTAGTCACCTGTTCAAGCGGTTTCCAATTCATGGTGAAGCGCAGGTACAAACCTACCAGCCCGAAACGGATTTTGTTAATGCCCCAACCGAGCCCAGGGTACATTAAGGCTGCGGGAATAGAATCAAAGGGATAAAACTTGCCTTTGTGATACAAGACACTGATCGGTTTGGGGAACATTACCTGGTCTGACCAGCCCAACTCTTCGATCAGCCCTAATAGTTTCGAATCGCTTTGGAACCAATGGTGATAAAAACGTTCGACCGACCAGTCCCATTCTGGCTCTTTGAAGCCAGAGGCCAGACCGCCTGGCACTTCGCCAGCTTCAAAAACAGTTACGTCATGCCCGGCTTTGTTCAGGTCGAATGCCGCGCTCAATCCAGCAAATCCGGCGCCGATCACAGCAATTTTTTGTTTGTTGTCTGTCATGATTCTCCTCGTTGCACGCGCTATTCATCCTGGCGGGCCTGTTCTTGCTGATATTCTTCCTGGATACTATCCAGATCAATGGTCAGGTTGAAGCCTTCCTTGACAAAGAAGAAGGCCCCCACCAAAGTCACCGGAATCCACAAAGCCGCGCGCAAAAGCAATGCGTAACTGAGCGCGTTTTCAGGACTAACCCCAAATACTTCCATCATCGATTTGGTGGCCGCGTCAAATGTGCCCAGCCCACCAGGAGCTGCCGGCACCAGAAGCACCAGGTTCACAACTCCAACGATCAACAACAGGCTCTGGAAAGCCAGGTCGAACCCCATCGCTTTCATCACACCCCAGTACAGCCCTGTTTCGACCACCCAGATTGTGACCGATTGGACCATCACTAACAACGATTGTAATGGCGAACGCAGTACGCGCAGCCCGTCAGAAAATTTTATAATAATGTTTTTAAGCGGTTCCCGCAGTCGGGTTGGAATCAGTCGGTTTATCACCCAATCTGAAACGACCCGCATCTTTTCGGGGAAAATCACCATAAAAATGAAGATCAGAAGTACCAGCCCAAAAACCAGCCCTAACCAAAAAGCACCTTTTTCAATGATAGACAGCCACTGACTGCTCGGAGCAAAGTTGGTCAGCTGCCCCAGGTTAAGCAGCACCAGCGCCAGAATCGCAATGCCGTCGAAAAGATGCTCCACGATAATTGTTGCCAGTGATGCCGAGATCGGTACATCTTCCTTCCTTCGCAACAGCACCGTGCGCAGAATGTCGCCGGCACGAGCGGGATAGACGTTGTTGGCCATGTATCCAGCTGAGAGGACCGGGAACAGTCTCAGGACAGATACCGATTTCATTGGCAAAAGCAAGACTCTCCAGCGCCAGGTGCGAATAAATAAGGAAATGAAGTAGGATGCGATACCCAGCAAGACATAAGTGAGATTGGTTGTTTTCAACTTTTCCCAGACCAGGGTAAAGTCTACCTCGCGGAATGCCAGCCATAAAAAAACGGCGCTAATAAATAACCCCAACCAGACATGCCAGCGCTTGATCTTCATGCCCTCGATTGTACCTTAATTGCAGGGCAACTATCGGTTTGTGATGGTAGCACCAATCTTCCGAGGACCTCACGATCTCGCGGCAAACAAGCCTGACAGTGAGGAGTAGACACACTAATCGTGAGCGTCCGAAGTGGTTCAGATCAATTCCTGCACAAAGCCCCCGCGTTGGATCCTTAGAGGTTAATATAGATAATAAAATATCTAATTCAGGAGGATTTTATGACACATCCGAAATTTCGGGCAGCCATTTACGGTCACGCCGTGGGTGATGCACTGGGTTTACCGGTACAGTTCCAACCTCGTGGCAGTTTCAAGATTGAAAGCATGACTGGTTATGGCACCTTCAATCTGCCACCCGGCTCCTGGTCTGATGACACATCTCTGACCATCGCCACCTGTGATTCTTTGCGGGAGCTGGACGGACGGGTTGAACCGGCAGATATTTTCAGCCGTTTCGAAGATTGGTATTTTCGCAACCGTTATACTCCCTTCAACCAGGCCTATGACATTGGCGCTACAACCGCACGGGCGATTGAGACGGGAAAAGGCGAAACAGGTTTCTATTCAAACGGCAATGGCTCTTTGATGCGCATCCTCCCGCTGGCATTTACCGATGCAACTGACGAGCAGATCGAACAGGTTTCCGCCCTCACCCACGCTCACGAAATCGCCCGCCTGGCTTGTGTGATCTACATTCGAGTCGCCCGCGCCTTGCTGACAGAAACGGACTTCAGTCTGGACTATCCCGAGCCGTTCCAGCGCCTGAAAAACCTGACCGATTTAAGCGAAAGCGAAATCAAATCCTCTGGTTACGTTGTCGATTCGCTCGAAGCCGCTCTCTGGTGCCTACTGACCACTCGGGACTACTCAGAATGTGTCTTGAAGGCGGTAAACCTGGGCGAAGATACTGATTCTATTGCCGCCATCGCCGGCGGACTGGCGGGTATCAAGTATGGCCTCGACGCTATCCCGAAAGACTGGCTGGACGCTTTGCAAGCAAAAGATGTAATTGAAAGCTGCCTGTTTTGAGATGGAACCCGAGAAGAATGATGGATATTTTTTGGGAAACAGGAATGGGGTGTATTAAGTAACTCATCTGTCTTAAAGACCAGTGCAGCCTACTGCTGGGGTTTGGCGGGAAAGTGCTCTTTCAACCTGCGCTGCAGGTCGCGCCGCGATAAAAACACCTTATGCCCGCAGTTCAGGCAGACCAACCCAAAATCGGCTCCCAGCCTGACGACTTCCCACTCAAAACTCCCACAGGGATGGGCTTTGCGCAAACGGACTTTATCACCGACTTTGATCTCGCCTAGCATAATCGCATTATATCATCGCCATGTTATAATTTTCGCCTGCCTGGGGCCTACCAACCGCAGCGCTGAGACAGCATGATGAACCTGAACACACCTACTATGATCGCCAGGGTCATCACCCTGGTCATTGCTCTGACCGTACATGAGTTTTCGCATGCGTTTGTTGCCACTCGTTTTGGTGATGAAACCCCTCGTCAGGCCGGTCGCCTGACACTCAATCCGTTGAGCCACCTCGACCCCGTCGGGTCACTCATGCTCATCCTGGCAGGTTTCGGTTGGGCAAAACCGGTTCCAATCAATCCTTACGTCATCCGTCAAAACAACAAAGCTGGTGTGATGCTGGTTTCGATCGCCGGGCCTGCCTCGAATTTGCTCATGGCGATTCTGGCAGCCCTCCTTTTAAGAGTTGGTTTGTTTCCGGTCACCTACCAGGTTAGCAGCGTTTTACCGACGGCGGGCTACTTTTTAGTAGAATTCATTTACGTCAATGTCGCTCTGTTTCTTTTCAACATGCTGCCCCTGGCGCCTTTGGACGGAGAGAAGGTGCTTGAATTTTTCTTACCCCATAGCTGGCAAGGCGCTTTGCAATCGATCCGACAATACGGTCCTTACGTCCTGCTCGCCTTAATTTTTGTCGGTCCTATGATTGGGTTCGATCTTTTTGGCGTCATCATCCGCCGCCCGCTGATGGCGATTGTCAATTTCTTGATTGGCGCCTGACGGGCACTCATGGCTTATTATTGTTACATCGTCCTATGCGCGAACGGCAATTATTACACCGGTTGGAGCACAGATCCCCTCCGCAGGCTTCGGCAGCATAACACTGGAAAAGGCGCGCGATACACCCGGGTGAACAGCCCCTGTCAATTGGTGTATGTCGAAGAGGTTGCTGACCACAGCGCCGCTCTAAAGCGCGAAATGAAAATCAAACTCCTGAGACACACCCAAAAATCCGCGCTGATCACCGATCTGAGCCGCAATATTTTACCCGCTCTGGTCGCACCCAATGATGATACTGAGCAACCTAAAGACTGATTTTGGTTTCGTCTCTCCAAATTCATCGGCGCAAAAACACAAATAAACCGGCTCACTGAGCCAAAAATGCACAATAATCGCTTATGACTGCCAACAGCCATAAGGTATACTTTAAACACATCATTCCTCAACAAAATCATCCCGGAGGGAACATGGCAAGCTCACTCTCATCAACACTCTTTAACGGTTTTCTGCCTGATCTTCTCGCGCAAGAAAATCAAACCACCAATTGGGTCACTATTGTGATTGGTATCCTCCTTATCCTCGGCTTGATCGGTTTTCTGATCTGGCTTTACACCTCTGGAAAATTGGAGCAGTGGTTCAAGGCTGGAACCCAAAGCGGTAAGTGGAAGATCCAGGATATGCAACTCTCCAACGAGGCTAAAAAGACCGAACGGATCAAAACCGGCATAATAGAAGCGCTGGGGCAAAAAGCCTGGCAGTCTGGAGTGAGCGACCCCAGCTACGCGCAAGGCTGGGCTGATATCGAAGTAGTGGAAACCCAGATTAACCGGATCAAGGACCATTCCCGCACCTTACAAGACCAGCTTAACCAAACCAGCAGCCAACACGAAGATGTTTCCCACAACTATGACGACCAGATCGCGCAGCTGGACAACCAGCGCAAGGACACCGAGGCGAAACTGAAGCATGCCCAGTCTGAGTTGCGCCAACTTGAATCAGATCTGAATTCGCTTTCCACCCAAAAAAGTGACCTGCAACGCAGCATCAAAGCCACTCGTACAGACCTGATCAATGCTGAGGGAATGGACGAACCAGATCGACCTGAGATTCTGGAGAGATTGAATGCCCGTCTGAATGAGCTGGTGCAGCAATTGCTTGAGATAAGTAACCACGAGCCCGAACTGGCCGGACACATCCCCGGCTATCAGTCGGAGGTGCTGACCCTCAACGCCCGGGTGACCGAGCTCGGTGAACAAACTCGCCGGCTGGAAAATCAGAAAGCGCTGGAATTGGAACCCCTTCAACTCCAGGTGGAAGCGCTCGAAAAACAGCTGCGCACAAAAAATGAGGAGATCAAAGAGCTGGAGAAGAAGACCGAGCCAATGATCAAATCATTGGGCTACCTGGTGGACACCGCCCGACCCGATTCTGAAGCTTTGCGTGAAGAATACAACCAGCTCGATGCCATTTACAAAAAATTAGCCGACACCACCCAGGAAAGAACTGAGATTGTCACCAACCTGGAGAGCCTGGATAAAGAGGCCTCACGCAATTTTTACCTGTTGATCCTTCTTGGCGTTGTTGTCCTGGTTGTGGGTATTTTACTGATTACCGGGGTTTTGTAAATAGCTTAGCAAGAATGAATTCGCCTGAAGAAACTCTACCCCTGCTAACCAGGGAAGAAAAATGTGCGTTCAGTTCAGGTCTGGATACCTGGCATACCAAACCGGTGCCCCGCCTTGGCATCCCCTCGATCTTGTTTCATGACGGGCCCCACGGCTTACGCAAGCAGCCAGATGCCAGCGACGCCCTGGGTTTGAACGAAAGTGTTCCGGCTACTTGCTTCCCCACAGCGGCAATCAGCGCATGTTCTTTCGACCGCGAGCTCCTCTGGCAGCTTGGCGCAGCCCTGGGCAAGGAAGCCCTGTTGCAAGAAATCGATGTCGTTCTCGGACCTGGAATTAACATTAAACGCTCGCCTTTGTGCGGAAGGAATTTTGAATATTTCTCAGAGGACCCCCTGCTCAGCGGAGAGTTAGCAGCTGCTTACGTTCAAGGTATGCAAGCCCAGGGTGTTGGCGCGAGTGTCAAACATTTTGTCGCCAATAACCAGGAATTTTGCCGTCTGATTAATAACTCCCAGGTGGATGAGCGCGCCCTGCGCGAAATCTACCTCAAAGCATTCGAGATCGTGGTTCGCCAGGCGCAACCCTGGACCATCATGCCCGCTTACAATCGCATCAATGGCAGCTATGCTTGCCAGAATAAAACCCTCTTGACCGACATCGCGCGTGATGAGTGGGGTTTTGAAGGCCTTTTCGTCAGCGACTGGGGCGCTGTGGAAGACCGTGTGAAGGCGGTTCAAGCCGGTTTGGATCTTGAGATGCCCTCCAGCGCGGGTTATCGCGACCAGCAGCTGCTTAAAGCTCTCCAGGCGGGTCAAACCGAGGAAGGCTTTATTGACCGGGCTGTGAGCAATCTGCTTGCCCTGATCCAAAAATGTCAGGCACCCAAAAGCAAGCCCTCCGAAGCTACCTACCTTGAAAACCATGAGCTGGCCAGAAAAGTTCTTACTCAATCAGCAGTCCTGCTGAAAAATGATTCTTCGTTGCTTCCTCTCAGCTCGGAAGTGGATGTGTTGATAGTGGGTGAGTTAGCCACAAAGCCACACTATCAGGGCTCGGGCAGCAGCCGCGTCAACCCCACTCGGCTGGTCAGCCTGACCCAGGCAGTTGAAGCCCGCGGGATGAGCTGGCAATATCTGCCCGGTTATAAAAATAACTCTGAGGTTCAGGATGCTGCACTTCTGTCCGAAGCCTGCTCAGCCGCTCAAAGCAAAGCGGCTGTGATTGTTGTGGCCGGTCTGACCGAGGACGATGAGGCTGAGGGCTACGACCGCACACGTCTGGCATTGCACCCAAGTCAAAATAAGTTGATCCAGGCCCTGGCTGAAGTCAACTCGAATGTGGTGGTGGTCTTGCTTGGTGGTGGCGTCATGACCCTGCCGTGGCTGGATCAGGTCAGTTCTGTGCTTTTTGTTGGACTGGCCGGACAGGCTTTTGGGGAAGGCTGCCTTGATCTGCTGCTTGGAGATGTCAACCCCAGCGGCAAACTTTCAGAAAGCTGGCCATTTTCACTGAATGATGTGCCCTCCAGCGCCAGTTACGCTAAGCGCTATAACACAGCCTATCTTGAAAGCATTTTTGTCGGTTACCGTTATTACGCCACTGCTGGCAAAAGTGTCTGCTTCCCCTTTGGGCATGGCCTGTCGTACACCAGTTTCGCAGTTTCAGACCCGCAAATCTCAGCGGCCTGCCTGCGTCCCCGTGAGACACTTACGCTCAAGGCAAAGTTGTCCAACACAGGTAATCAGGCAGGCAAAGAGGTGCTGCAGGTTTACATAAGCCCGCCGCAAAGCACGGTTTTTAAAGCCGCGAGAGAATTGAAAGCCTTCGAAAAGATAGCGCTGGCATCCAGTCAAAGCAAAGAAGTAGAATTCAAGCTGAGTTATGATGACTTCGCTTACTGGAACACTGAAACTCATCACTGGCAGGTCGAGCCAGGCATTTACGAGATCCTGATCGGCACCAGTAGCACTGCCCTGCCCTTAAGTGTGGTGGTTGAGGTCGAATCAGAACACACCCCTGTCAGCCTGCCTGATTATCGCCAAGTTGCCCCTCAATATTACGAATTGCCGATAAACCCCACTGACTTCAGTCAGGAGCAGTTCGAAAACTTGCCCGGTTCAGTCAAAGTCAGCCCACCCGTGCTCTCCCCCGGGAATTTTGATCTCAATTCGACCCTTTGGGAGGCACAGCACACCTGGCACGGACGCCTGATTCTAAAAGGTGCCTTGAAGATGGGTGAAAGAGTAGTTGGGAAATCAACCGACATTTCTGGCAATACCAGGCGCACAGTTGAGGCTTCCACCATCGACGCTCCCTTGCGATCGTTTATCATGGGTGGTATTCCGCTGAGTGTTTCAATTGGGATCTGCCACCTGCTCAACAAGCAGTTTTTGAAGGGTTTTTGGTGTTTACTTAAAGGACTGCTGACCGGCCAGTAGCGGCACAGTCCGGGACAATTTAGACTTCCATTAAAATCGTCACCGGACCGTCGTTACAGAGCTCAACCATCATATGCGCGCCAAAGACACCTTGCCCGGTCAATACGCCCAAACCGCGCAATTTGTTGGCAAAAACATCTACTAAAGGTTCCGCGATTTCAGGCTTGGCAGCATTGATAAATGAAGGCCGTCGACCCCGGCTAGTGTCAGCATAGAGGGTAAATTGCGAGACAACCAGAGCCTCACCTTCAACATTTAATAGAGAAAGGTTCATCTTACCCGCGTCGTCCTCAAAAATGCGCAGCCGGACACATTTGTCTGCCAGATCTTCTGCTTTAGCGATGGTATCTTCCTGCCCCACCCCCAGCAATATCACTAACCCTCGGCCAATAGAAGCAACCTTCTCGTTTTCTACAGAAACTTTACCAAAACTGACCCGCTGAATAATGGCTCGCATTTCACCAGCTCCGTGTTCCGCGTTCGATGTAACCAGGCCAGACAAATTCTTCGTGGAAGTCCACCTCGACAATCTGGCAGTGCTCGATCCGACCTGGATTGTAGAATTGCTTGATGATGTAAGCGTGACAGGCGACAATAACTTTGTCATAGTGCAAATATGGGCGCAGAGCCGCGTAAGCCCGTTCAGCAACCTCGTCGTAGCCCTCCCAGTTAAATTTAGCGTCTTGCTTTCGGACACCTTGAAATTCACTAATTTCCCTGACCGCAGCAATAGTATCTGCCATGTCTTTATTTTCGTATTTGGTGTCAATCAGCCATTCGTGTAAGTCAAAAGCGACTTCGATTTTTAAACCAGTCACCCGGGAAATGATGGCCGCTGTTTGCAGAGCGCGGGGATAAGGGGAGCTGATAATCAACTGGCTGCCGTCCAGGCGTGGATCCAGGGCAACTTTCTCAGCTTGTTGGACGCCAAGCTGAGTCAAGGGCGCCAGTTCCCGCCCAGGTCCCATAAAACCTTTAGCCTCAGGAAAGGAATAATCGGGTTCACCGTGTCTGATCATTACTAAATGCATTTGTATCTCCTCAATAGAGAAGTGTACCAAATTCTTTAGCGCTCAAGTAGCTATCCACAACCTAAAACGGTCATCAGGCACATAATAGCGCATTGCTGCTGTTAAAAGAAAAAGTAATCCTATTGACGATAGGTTTAATCCGGCTAAATGAAAGAAACTGTGGTAAATTTTGATTTAAAGACGGAATATATGGCAAGAAACAATCACCGCCCACCAAAATGGATCCGAAGCATTCCCAGGCTGTCCATTGAAGAGCGCCGCAAGATCATCGCTGATATTGAGGATGACTCTAAGGCAAACTTTGATTATTTAATCCTGGTTGCTCTTTCAAGTACGATTGCCACCTTAGGGCTGCTTTCTGACTCGCCGGCTGTAATCATCGGGGCAATGGTGGTGGCGCCGCTGATGTCGCCAATACTGGCGATTGGCCTGGCAACAACCACTGCTAAGAAAAAGTTGCTCAATGACGCCCTCCTGACCCTGTTTATTGGCGCCTTGCTATCGGTCGCTATTGCCGTGTTATTAACCTGGGTCAATGACGAGCTGCCTTTTATTTCCTTAAACCAGATGCCGGGGGAGGTCATGTCGCGGACGAGGTCATCTCCGGTAGACCTGACCATCGCGATTGCCGGCGGGCTGGCTGCCGCCTATGCGATCACCCGACCCAAACTTTCTACCGCTCTGCCTGGGGTTGCCATCGCCACCGCTTTGATGCCGCCGGTCTGCACAGTGGGTATCGGTTTGGCTTTGCAAAACTGGCAGATCAGCAGTGGTGCCGGGCTGCTCTTCTTAACTAACGCGATCGCGATTGCCTTCGCTTCAGGGCTGGTTTTTTTGGCCCGGGGTTTCTCCAAGAAGCAGCGTTTTAGTGACGCCAATGTGCCCGCGACTCTCTGGGTCTCCACAGTTCTTGTCATTGTTCTTTTGGTCCTCTTGACCTTCTTCAGTCTGCGCTTCATCAGACAGACCGAAGAAACCCTCAGAATCAACACAGTGCTGCAACAAGAAGTTGCCTTACTTCCAAATACACAGCTGGAAGAAACATTTTTTATCAGCGGCCCCGAAGTTCTCGAAGTGCGGCTGACCCTGCACACAAGCCGCTCATTAAATTGGCAGGAAATCGTCGTCTTGCAAGAATCCATCGCCACTAGACTCGACCGGCAGGTAGCCCTGAAAGTGGAACAGGTTTTGTTTAAGGAACTTGATCCGATGGTTCCTCCAACCTTGACACCAACAACTACTCCCGGGCCCAGCGCGACGCCTACTTCAACCAGAACGCCACTACCGTCTTCTACTCCCACGTCAACAGCGACCCCCAACCCCACGCTGACGCCTACAGCCACAGCCACGCCAATTCCGTACGAAGCGCGTGTAATCTGGCCTCAAACTCCGGAGTTGAGTCTTTATCAGCAGCCGGGTGGCCCGTCTATAGGCAGGCTATACTATTCTCAGATAGTCATGGTTCACCATGCCCAAGAAAATTATGAGGGTCTGGTTTGGGTGAAAATCAGCGACGATCAGGGACGTGTCGGTTGGTTGCCGCAAAATTATCTGGAAATCTTAACCCCCTGAGCGGTTATTTCAGAATTTATTAATACCTGGATTCTACGTCGCCTAATCAGTGAAGGATAGTCACTTTTAGAAAACAGACCTTATTTATGGCAAAAATAGGCTATTTTAGGTAACTTTTCATCTTTTTTGAACCAAAATCGCCACTTTTCGACCTAATTTTAAGATGTTCAAACAAGTATCTTCAGGTTTGTACTTTCACCCATTGGGTGAAATAAAACCACGAATAAAGATCACATGTTAAAATTGAGATAAAGAGTATTTTTTCAGTAAAGGATGTTGAAGTGATCCATAAAATTGTTTTTGCAGCCAGGAATCTGACATCAAACGCGGGCTTGTTTCTACTGCTGGAAAATGCAATGGCCAATGGAATTTTTAATCTAATTAACACCGTCCTTGTATTTGATCGCCCATCGACCAACAAAATCAAGATGAACCACATCAAGACGATGCTCTGCGGCCACTATATCGGGATCGATAGACTGGAAAGAATTAAACTTCTGCAAGGTGATCCACTGGTTGAAGCGTTTGAGATTTCGGTGAAAGAGCCTGAAACGGTATCACGGTTTTTGGGTAACTTCAATCATAAAACAACGCAGATGATGAGGGAAATCAATTTCCGGGTCTTCAAAAAGTTGTTGAGAAAGAAAAAACTAAAATCTATTACCATTGACATCGACAGCAGCGTGGTCAATGTCGAAGGTCATCAAGAGGGAACAGCGAAGGGTTATAATCCAAAAAAGCCCGGTAATTTGTGTTACAACATCCAGTTTGCCTTCTGTGATGAATTGAAGGCCTACATTACTGGCTTTGTGCGCAGCGGCAATACGTACACTGCAAACGGCGCTGCCGAAATGATCAAAGAAATCGTTGCCCATATTAAAACCGATGATTTGGAAATCCTGTTCCGCATGGACAGTGGGTACTTTGATGACGAGATCATTTCAACCATCGAATCAGCCGGTTGCCAGTATTTGATCAAGGGCAAAGAGTATCCAACGCTCTCCTCTCAAGTTACAGCACCAACCATTTCATTCACGCAAGGTGATGAAGGCAGGGAAACAACGGAGCTTGTTACAAAACTGAATACCTGGGACAAGGATAGAAGATTTGTTGTATCGCGCGTATTGAAACCAGAAAAAGAAAGGGCACAATTATCTCTCTTAGAAGGTGACGAATACGAATACTTTTACTTTGTGACCAATACCGAACTGGCTTCAGAAAAAGTGGTCATTGCGTACGAAAAACGCGGCAATGCCGAAAATTACATCAAGGAAGCCAAATATGACATGGCCGTTGGGCGTCTTTTACTGAAATCGTTCTGGGCGAATGAGGCTATTTTTCAATTGATGATGCTTTCATACAACCTGTTCTTGCTGTTCAA
>Ga0265293_10005414_pt1 | contig 21311 bp, 17 predicted proteins | sample Munlanlewell138R_FD_192505 | JGI IMG/M metagenome (GOLD analysis project Ga0265293, IMG submission 192505) | Leachate microbial communities from a municipal landfill in Southern Ontario, Canada - Leachate well 138R | ecosystem: Engineered > Solid waste > Landfill > Unclassified | place: Canada... | reverse complement strand
TCGGATCCTTCGCCGACGAAATAACAAAACTACATTATACATATACCGGTTTAGATCGAAATCAAAAAATGGTTGAACTGTTTGGAGAAAAGTATCACACCCTTTTAGGTGAAATACCCCCTTTACCAAATCAAGTTAAAACTAATTACTACAACATAGCCTATGCTGCTTTTGTGGCTGAACATATGAGAGACGGCATCGAATTATTTGAATTTGTACATGCATTGAAAACTGTCGTTAAACCAAACGGTATCATTGTATTAATTATGCCGGATGCTCGTTCAATGGGAATAGAGTTTTGGAATCAAGATTACACACATCGTTATCCAACTACCGAACGCAACGTTCGAATGATATGCGAAGAAAATAACCTGAAAGTTGAAAATATTACTTTCTATAGAGGTCCCTTTTTAAGAAAAATGATGTTCTGGATTGTAAAGTTTTTAGCATTTTTTTATAATTATCGTTGGTGTGGACGACTTTTTGGACATAAAGCTTTATTTTATAGCATATACCAATATATTAAAATTGATATAATGTTATTTGTATGTAGAAAAAAATAATTTAATCATGAATCAACCTTTAGTATCTATTTGCATTCCGTGTTATAATGCTGCTGATTTTATTGCCGAAACAATTCAATCAGTTTTAAACCAAACCTATCAAAATTTTGAAATTATAATTTGTAATGACAGGTCTACAGACAATACCCTTGACGTAATAAAAAAATTTGAAGACAAAAGAATTCAAGTACATGAAAATGAAAAAAATCTGGGTTGTAGCGGAAATTACAACAGAGTCCTCTCGTATGCAAAAGGGAAATATACTAAACTTTTATGTGCCGATGACATCATCATTCCAACATGTATTGAAAAGCAAGTAGCAGCTTTTGAACAACATGCAGATAAAAATATCGCATTGGTAACTGCACATAAATTTGTAATTAATGAAAAAGGTAAAAAATTATTTGTCAAAAGATTTCCCGGTAAAGGATTCATAAGTGGTAAAAAAGCCATTAGAAAAAGTGTTTTGCATGGAACGAATATTTTTGGAGAACCCGGATTGCCTCTGATGAAAACATCTATTCTTAATCAAACAAGCGGTGTTATTGAAGATAAATATTACACCTATTGTAATGATTTTGATTTATGGTGTAAAATGTTATTATTTGGAGATTTATATGTTATCAATGAACCTATGTTCAGTTTTAGAATAGTTTCCGGTTCGGTAACTTCCAATGCGGGTTGGCAACAAGCAGCCATTCTAAAAAACTATTTTAATCTTTTACACAATGATAAAAAATATGGCATATCAACTTTTACATTGTTTAGAGGAAAAATTATGGTAAATGTAATGACATTCGCACGTGCATTAGTGTATAAAATATTTTAAAACTTATATTTATTATGAAACTTTCAGTTATTATTCCCTGTTTCAATGAAGAATTAGTCATAAAAGAAACATATAATCGATTAAAACATGTTTTAGATGAAATTAAACAAGAATATGAACTTATCTTTATAAATGATGGGAGTAAAGATAAAACCTATGACATTTTACTGCAACTTTCAACAGAAGATAAAAACGTAAAAATATTAAATTTTTCACGTAATTTTGGGCATCAATGTGCCGTTACAGCAGGCATTAATTATTGTACCGGTGATGCTGCTGTTATAATTGATTCCGATTTACAAGATCCACCTGAAGTTATTTTGGAGATGTTGAAAATTATGGAAACACAAAAAGCTAATGTTGTTTATGGGGTACGTAAAAAACGTAAAGGTGAAAGTTGGTTTAAATTAGTAACAGCAAAATATTTTTATCGCTTCTTAAATAGTTTATCCGATGTTAAATTTCCCGTCGATACAGGAGATTTTCGTTTGATTGACAGAAGTATTATTGATACGTTTAATCGTATGGAAGAAAAAAATAAATATATCCGCGGATTGATAAGCTGGATGGGATATAAACAAGTTCCCTGTTATTACGAACGCGAAGAACGCTTTGCAGGGGAAACAAAATATCCCTTAAGAAAAATGTTGAAATTTGCCATGATAGGAGTTTTTTATTTCTCGAAAAAACCTTTGCAAATAGCGACTTTCTCCGGTTTCTTTTCTGTTTTGATTGGTCTTATTTATGCCATTATTGCATTAGTGACAAAGTTGTTAAATCCATCCGTACTTGTTACAGGATGGACCACTATCATAATTTTAATCATTTTCTTTGGTGGAGTACAATTGCTGACAATAGGCGTATTAGGGCAATATATGGGTAATTTATTTGATGAAGCAAAAGATAGACCTGAATACATTATTAAAAACGAAATTAATTTTTGATTCTACTTTAATCTATGTTAAACATGAAAACATCCATTGATTTTTTAAAAAACAAATCAACTGTTGGTATTGTCGCTTTTTTTGTCGTATTATTAGCATCCATCATTTTCTTAAGTACTCAATCCGGCATGAATGGCGATGAACATTATCAAAGCGAACATGCCGAAAATGTACTGAATTATTACAGAACTTTTGGTAACGATACTGCTGCTGTTAGGCATACCCCGGATTGGAATTTACCACTCTATGGTCAGGTAATTGATAATTTGGCGAGCTTAGTTGCTAAGGGGCTTAACATAGAAAATTATATGTTAGTGCGACATATAGTATGTTCTATTTTTGGATGGCTGGGGATTTTATTTGTTTCCTTAATGGCTTTTCGAGTCAGCGGTAGCCGGCGTGCCGCCGTATTTGCAGCTTTGCTTTTGTTTCTCTCGCCCCGCTTTTTAGGTCATTCCTTTAATAATATCAAAGATATTTCTTTTGCTACAGCCATGATGATGGGCGTATATTACATCACCCTCTTTCTCCGGCAATTTCCTAAACCTAAAAAATCGACGATTATATACTTGACCATAAGTATAGCTTTTGCCATGGCCGTGCGTATTCCCGGTATCTTGCTGATTCCTTATTTTGGTTTGTTCGGATTGATCTATTTAATAAAACAATATTATACCAACAAATCACATACAAAAAATACGACAAGCCAAAAAAAGAAAGTGAAAGTCAACATTCCGAAAGAACAAAGCCTGGGCTATCTCACGAAAAAACTATTTACGTATGGATTGGGCATTTCCATAGCAGCATACATATTAATGGTATTGGTGTGGCCCTATGCCCTGGAGGCTCCCATTGCTCATGTAAAAGAATCCTTTTCGGGTATGGCGCAATTTGCAACGGCCATACGGCAAAATTTTGAAGGTAGTTTGCAATGGTCCGATTCCCTACCCTGGTATTATACACCCAAATATATACTTATAAGCATCCCCATAGCCGTCATTCTCGGAATGTTGATATATCCCTTCTTGGGAGGATGGAAAAAAGAAAAACGTTTTACGACTTTTATCGTATATTTTTCTTTTATATTCCCTGTATTCTGGATTGTCTATACCAATGCCAACGTGTACGGAGGATGGCGTCATTCACTTTTCGCCTATCTTCCTATGGTAGTAGCCGCAGCATTGGGCTTCGACGCCTTGGTACAATGGGCCAAAAATAAATATCTTAAGGTGATTTTTACCGTTTTACCCTTCTTGTTATTGTTGCCTCCCTTTATTCATGTCGTTAAAAATCATCCCTATGAATATATTTATTTCAATGAGTTGGCCGGAGGAATAAAGAAAGCTTACGGTAATTACGAATTAGATTATTATTATCATTCCACCCGCGAAGCCTCCGAATGGGTGATCAAACATGCCGATAAAACAGGCTTGGAAACTTCCGACAAAATCATCGTAACGACCTGGCATCCGGCTTCAGTGAGTTATTATTTCCGCAACGACACTAACCGCTTTCAAGTGGGCTTTGCGCGATGGTATGAAAGAGGTAATTGGGATTGGGATTACGGTATTTTTGTCATTACAGGTATTTCTCCCGATTTACAAAAAAGTCGGCATTTCCCTCCCAACAATACTGTACATACCATTGAGGTTGACGGCAAACCCATTTGTTTAATTTTGAAACGTAAGGATAAATCCGATATGATAGGTTATCAATTCAAAGAAAAACAACAATATGATAGTGCCGCCTTTTATCTAAACAAAGCCATCGTCCTTGACCCTTCCAACGAAGCGGCTTTATTCAATCTCATTGAAGTTTATTTCAATACCAATCAAATAGAAAAAGCCAAGCTTACCATCGATAAGACACTTGCGCTGGAACCACATAACGAAATGGGTAATCTGTACTTGATGAATTATTATTTATTCACCAATCAAATAGATAAGGCTTTACAAATATGTAATTTATTAAAAACCGTTAATTTTAAAAACCCGCAAGCCTATATGGTGGCGAGCAATATTTATATGAATCGTGGAAATTTACAAGCAGCTGAGCAAGAATTATTGATGCTCATCGACCTTGATCGTCTCGATAATCAAATGGCTCAACAATTACTAAAAATATATCAAGCACAAGGTCTTAACGAAAGAGCCGCCACTAAAAAACTCTACAAAGCATTAGCGGATAGTTATGAAAAACGCGGAAATAAAGATCTGTATTACGAATATATGCAGGCTTACGAAAGCATGTGATGTAGATTGAATTCTATCCATACTAAATGCTGCTTATACCACGTTATTATATTGAATCCATAAAAAAATAAAATAATGTCGCAAAATATTACCATTCTTTGGGCTGACGATGAAATAGAATTGTTAAAACCGCATATCATCTTTTTAGAAACAAGAGGGTATCGTGTAATTACAGCTAAAAGCGGAAATGAAGCCATAGAAGAAATGGAAAATAACATTGTGGATATTGTTTTTTTAGACGAAAACATGCCCGGCATTTCCGGTTTGGAAACCATCAATCTTATAAAAACAAAATTTGCTCCTATTCCTATCGTAATGATTACTAAAAGTGAAGAGGAACAAATCATGGATGACGCCATAGGAGCAAACATCAAAGATTATTTGATTAAGCCGGTGAATCCTAACCAAATTCTACATTGTTTGAAAAAACATACCGACCATAAGCGTATCATAACGGAAAAAAGATCGTCCGACTATCAACAAGCTTTCAGAAATATTACGATGAAATTAATGGAAGCACGTTCACACGAAGATTGGATAAATATTTACAAAGAGTTAGTGTTTTGGGAAACTGAATTGGAAAATAGCACAGATAATCATATCATAGATATTTTCTATGCCCAAAAAGAAGAGGCTAATTTGAGTTTCAGTAAATTTATCACTAAGAATTACCTGCAATGGATTAACGGGAAAGCGGATGAAAAACCCATAATGTCGCATACGATATTGAAAGAAAGTCTTTTCCCTTATCTTCGAGAAAACGAATCTAGTTTTTTAATTATCATTGATAATTTACGATACGACCAATGGAAAACCATACAAGCGTTAATGTCGGACTATTACAGGGTTGAAAAAGATGAAATTTATTTCAGCATCTTGCCTTCCGTTACACAATATGCACGCAATTCATTATTTGCCGGACTTTTACCTTCCGAGATAGAAAAAAAATACCCCGACTTATGGTTGAACGAAAACGATGAAGGAAATAAAAATGATTATGAAAATGAATTGCTGGGCGAATATTTACGTCGCTATGGGAAAAAGATCAAACATTCCTATTCCAAAGTATTGAATATGGATTTTGCCAGAAAGTTGAACGACCGCCTATTTTCCATGCTCACTAATGAGTTGAATGTTATTATTTACAATTTTGTAGATATGTTTTCCCATGCACATACCGATGTAGACATTGTAAGAGAACTGGCCGAAGATGAGATTTCTTATCGTTCCATTACTGCTTCTTGGTTTGAACATTCCTCCTTGTTCGACATGCTAAAATATTTAGCTGAAAAGAAAATACGCGTGTTTTTAACCACCGACCACGGCTCTATTCAGATCAAAAATCCGGTTCGCATCATAGGAGATAAAGAGACAAACAGCAATTTGCGATATAAAGTAGGAAGGAATTTAAATGTGAATGAAAAAGAAATATATGTGATTTCAAATCCAAAAGATGCTTATTTGCCGCGTTTAAATATTACCTCCAAATATATGTTTACCTATGGAGATAAATTCTTTGCCTATCCCAATAATTACAATTACTACGTCAATCATTACAAAAACACATTCCAACACGGAGGTATTTCCATGGAAGAAATTATGGTTCCATTTATTACATTAAATCCCAAATAGCAACTTATGATACAACAAAAGCTATTTTACTTGCTTTTGTGTGTAGGCTTACTGATTCCTACACAAGCGCAAAAATTTAAAGGAGGAATGCAGCTGGGAATACTGGCTACTCAAGTCGACGGTGATAATAGAGGAAATTACAACAAACCCGGATTGTTTGTCGGTGCTTTTACCGCTTTCCCTTTTGCTAACGAAAACATGAGCATACAATTAGAAATAGATTATGCGCAAAAAGGAAGTAAATCCAAAGGAAAATTACCGGACGGCCGATTGAACAAATCCCGTTTAGCATTGCATCAAATTGAAGTTCCGGTACTCTATAACTGGAAATTCATTCCTTCGTTTTCGCTTACCGGCGGGACTTCTTTTAATATGATAGTCCATTATAAAGAATACGATCTTAACGGAGAACCTTATCCTGAATTAACTACAGCCTATGACTTACGTTTCTTTGAATTAGGCATGTTGCTCGGTTTAAATTATCATATCAATGATAACATAGGTCTCAGCTTTCGGTACGGATATTCACTCACACCCCTTGGTCCCAGTCTATATCGAAGGATAGGATTACGAAACAACTTTCTGCAATTTCACCTTTCTTATACCATGTAGAGCTTCCTTTTGCTTGTTTTTTTCAGCGAAAGAATGAAAGAATCACGCTGACCCAAGAAGAAATTGATGTAACTTTGCACTTCTAAAACAAAAGGATTTTGAAAAAAGAAATAGATATAAAACAATTTGCAATACAGTGTATTGAACAAGAAGAAAAGGCCATTGAAGGATTAAAAAATCTCATCAACAACGATTTTGTGGCATGTGTATACGAGATTTATAACGACAATGAAGGCAGAGTCATCGTAACGGGAATAGGTAAAAGCGCCATTATAGCACAGAAAATAGTTGCCACCTTTAACTCTACGGGAACCCCTGCCATTTTTATGCATGCCGCCGATGCCATACACGGTGATTTAGGGATTATTCAGCCTCACGACATTGTCATCTGTTTGTCGAAGAGTGGTAATACCCCTGAAATAAAATTATTGCTCCCTATGATTAAAATGATGGGCAGCAAAGTAATTGCCATCGTAGGAAACACCCATTCATTTTTAGCTCAGCATGCCGACTATGTATTAGATTGTACTGTCGATAAAGAATCCTGTCCGAACAACTTAGCCCCCACAGCCAGCTCAACGGCACAATTGGTCATGGGTGATGCCCTTGCCGTTTGTTTAATAGCTCTCAGAGGCTTTACTGCTTCCGATTTTGCCCGTATACATCCCGGAGGAACACTCGGGAAAAAACTTTATCTAAAAGTGGAACCCTTATGTAAACAAAACGAAAAACCTCAGGTATGGATACATGATACGTTGAATACCATTATTTATGAAATATCATCCAAACGTTTGGGTGTTACGGCAGTACTAAATGAAAAAGAAAAGATTGCCGGCATTATTACCGACGGGGATTTACGCCGTATGCTGCAACATTCACACCAACTGCAAGATGTCAAAGCATCCGACATTATGTCGCATGAACCTAAAATCATCCATGAGAACGAATTAGCGGTTAAAGCTCTCGAAATGATGAGAGCAAATAATATTACCAGCTTATTGGTCGTTGATGATAAGGAAAAATACGTCGGAGTTGTTCACTTACACGATATCATCAGAGAGGGAATTATTTAATACGAAACATGCAACTATTACGATTATAAATACGTCTAAACTATAATAATTAAATTTAACATCAAGCATGAAGCATTTTATTTTAACGCTAAGTTGGTTAATCATTTGTAGTGTATCCGTACAAACATATGCTCAGAAAAAAAAATCATCGAATCCTAAAAATTTACAATATCAAATTACTTTTCATTTGCCCGGAATTCCCGATTCCATGTTGTTTGTCGCCAATTATTACGGCGAACACACCTATTTAAGAGATACCTTATTCCCCTCCAAGAAAAATCCTTATACCTTTGTTTTTGAAGGAAAAGATACCCTGAAAAGAGGTGTATATATTCTAGCCAGTCAAAACAACGCCAAATACATGGAATTCCTTATTGATTCATCCCTGTTTTTCACTATTCAATCGAATGAATTGGATCCTAAAAACTTACAAATTTCTAACAATGTGCATTTTATCAATTCTCCCGAAAACGATTTGTTTTATGAATTTACCGCTTATATGGTTTCTAAACAAATAGAAGGATCGAGTATTAGAAACAAAATGAAGGAGGAGCAAGAAAAGCCAATTTCCGATGAATCACTCATTGAATCCTATAAAGCCCAAATGTCGTCTATATATGATTCCATGCAAAGCTATACCAAACAATTCATTAAAAATCATCCCAATAATTTATTTGCCAAAACACAGAAATTCGTTCAAAAAATTGATATCCCCGATACCCCTCCGGAAGGCATACTCGATTCCAATTGGCAATACAACTACTATGTGAACCATTATTGGGACAACTGCGATTTCAGCGACGAAGCCTTGGTTTACACACCGGTTTTCGCCCCCCGCTTGGCGGAATATTACGATAAAGTAATTGTTCCGGCTATAGATACAATCATAAAATACAGCGATTTACTCATTCAAAAAGCAGAAAATAATCCTGAAATGTTTAAATACATCGTTTGGTATTTGAGTTCCCGTTTTGAACGTAGCAAATACTTAGGCCAAGACGCTGTGTTTGTCCATATCATTAAAAATTATTATGCCAAAGGACGTTGTCCGTGGGTGGATGAAACCGTATTGGAAAACATGGTACGTCGTGCCGATATACTCGATAAGGTATTGATAGGAAAAACAGCCCCTTTTCTGGTTATGCAAGATACCGCCGAAAAATTCCATTCTAATTATGAATTGAATGTTGACTATACCATCATGTGGTTCTGGGATACCGATTGCGGACATTGCAAAACCGCCACTCCTTTACTGAAAGAGTTTTATAATCGGGCTAAAGATAGTTTAAACTTCGATATTTATGCTATTTGTTTGACAAGTGATACCGTTAAATGGAAAAATTATATCAAAACAAATCATTTACCCTGGCTCAATGTAGGCGGCAACAAGGCCAACATCGACTTTCGCGAAGTATATGATATCAAAAGCTCCCCTCGTATCTATGTGTTAGACAAAGACAAAACAATTATTGTGAAGAATATTGGCGTCGAGGAATTGGAAAATTTTATCATTAATCATAAAAAAGGACTCATCAAATTTTAACCCACATAGGATTAAAGGAATGAAAAAAATCAGAATATACAACATACTGAAAGAGACAGACAAGATAGGGATAGGCAATCCCGTGAGTATTCATGCTTGGGTGCGTACCCGTCGTGCTAATAATGCAGTAGCATTTATAGCATTGAACGACGGCTCCTGCATAGACAACCTGCAAGTGGTGGCCGATTTAAATCACTTTGATGAAAACCTTTTAAAGAAGGTTACTACTGGCGCTTGTATTGCAGTGAGCGGTAAGTTGGTGAAATCCTTAGGTAAAGGGCAACATGTCGAAATTCAAGCCGAAAATATACAAATAGTAGGCGAAGCCGATCCGGAAAAATATCCCTTACAAAAGAAAGGGCATAGCATGGAGTTTTTACGGGAAATATTGCATTTACGTCCCCGCACCAATTATTTCAGTTGTGTGTTGCGCTTACGTCATGCCATGTCGGTAGCTATTCATACCTATTTCAATGAAAATCGCTTTGTCTATATCCATACCCCCATCATTACCGGCGCTGATTGCGAAGGTGCCGGCGAAATGTTTCAGGTTACTACCTTAGATATGAATAATCCCCCCCGTAACGAAGAGGGTTGTATAGATTACCATCAAGACTTTTTTGGAAAATTTACCAGCCTGACCGTATCCGGACAACTTAACGGCGAAATGTGTGCCATGGCGCTGGGAAATATCTACACCTTCGGCCCTACTTTTCGTGCCGAAAACTCCAATACCCCCCGACATTTGGCCGAATTTTGGATGATTGAACCCGAAATGGCTTTTTATGATATTCAAGATAATATGGATTTAGCGGAAGATTTTATTAAATACTTAGTTCGCTATGCCTTAACATACAATAGAGACGATCTGCAATTCCTCAACGATATGTTCGATAAAGCATTAATACAACGCCTGGAATCCGTCTTAACAGATAGTTTTGTCCGCATAACCTATACCGAAGCCATTGATGTACTAATCCAATCCAAGCAAAAATTTGAATTTCCCGTTTCATGGGGAGTAGATTTGCAATCGGAACACGAACGCTATTTGGTCGAAAAACATTTCATGAAACCGGTTATCATTACCGATTATCCCAAAACCATCAAAGCTTTTTATATGAAACAAAACGAAGACGGAAAAACCGTACGCGGTATGGATATCTTATTCCCCAAAATCGGCGAAATCATCGGAGGTTCGGAACGTGAATCCGATTTGCAAAAATTAGAGTCTTTTATCGAAGAACGCCACATGGACAAAGAGATCCTACGTTATTATTTAGATACCCGTCGGTTTGGAACAGCCCCGCATAGCGGTTTTGGCTTAGGATTCGAACGTTTAATGCTGTTTATTACCGGCATGAATAACATTCGCGACGTCATCCCATTCCCCCGAACTCCGCAAAATGCCGAATGTTAATATGAAAGAGAAAGGGCTTAGCTTACTTATTCCAAGTATAAAAAAAGGAATCTATGTTTGTATGGCATGCATACTATCATTATCAGCAGCTTGTGATAAACAAAGCTATACCCCTAAACCGGTGGGATATTATCGCATTGCATTACCTCAACACCAATACCGCTCCTTCGACACCCTCTTCCCCTATCAATTTGAATTTTCTACCTTGGCTTGCATCAGACCCGCTGCACATCCAGAACCTTATTGGATTAATATAGAATACCCCAGCTTTAACGCACAAGTGTTTATTAGCTATAAAAAAGTTATTAATAATGTAGATACACTCATTAACGATTCCAAAACCTTTGTTACAAACCAAATACAAAAAGCCGACGATATCATCGAATATCATGTCTACGACTCGCTGAACAAAGTATACGGAATCAGTTATGATATACTAGGCACCGATGTAGCCTGCCCTTATCAATTTTGGCTCACCGATAATGAAAAACATTTTTTTCGTGCTTCCCTTTACTTTAATCACAGCCCCAACAACGATTCGGTGGCACCTGTGATTGAATATATCCGTAAAGATATGCTGCATTTAATCGAAACATTTGCATGGAAGTAAATACCCCACGGCATCAATGAACTATGTGTTATTTCAACTTGTCAAATTTTTCTTTTTTGCGTTTGTTTTCTTCGGCTTGTAAACTGTCTGCATAGGATTCCAAGATATAGTGTATGGCTTCAAAATTTTCAAATTCGGAAGCTTCAACGAGTTGATAGTTGATTTCCACAAACTGTGCTAAAGCTAAGAAAAAAGGCATAAAATATTCATAGGTTGAAATATCCAAGGGTATAACATAATCTATCCTTCCTTCAAAGGCGACAGATTGCTCCCTCAATATACGCTTATTGGCTTCCCAGTTTGCAATTTCTAGATTTTCATCGCTTTCATTTTCATCCATAAAGAGATCGGTAGTATCTTCCAATGGAATGTTTAATTGAGGAATTTTACATTTACTTTTGGCTCTATGGATGGTATATAAGGACCCTTTATCGAATCCTATCCATTGTATGATAGAATTTTCCAATGATTTATTTTTAATCATTAACATCGGATGTCCAGGTAAGATGTCATTTTCTCGATAAACAGTAAAAGAAAAATCTGTAGTTTCAATATCCACCACCAAATCAAGCGGCGATTTTTTCAGCAGAAATTGAGTATGATGGTAAAGCTTGGTCAACATACTTAAATCATCGAAATCCGAACGGATGAAGAGAAATGCATAGTAATGTAGATTTAACTTATTTTTTTTGACTTTAAATACTTGCGGATTAAAAATACCAAAGGGATTACTTTTCGCCATGAGAGTGATTTTTTTTCATCTGATTACGTTAATGACCAATCAATGGGAGCGATGCCGGCCTGTACCAAATAGGCATTGGCTTGGGAAAAATGCTTACATCCAAAGAACCCCCTGGAAGCAGATAAGGGAGAAGGATGAACCGCTTTTAAAATACAATGCTTTTTCTGGTCGATTAAAGTTTCTTTGGCTTGAGCATACTTACCCCACAACATAAAAACGACATGAGATTTATTTTCGGAGATACACCGAATCACGGCATCGGTAAAATTTTCCCATCCTTTGTTTTGATGGGAGCCTGCTTGATGTGCTCTTACACTTAAGGTAGCATTGAGCAACAACACCCCTTGTTTTGCCCAGTATGTCAGATTGCCGTTTTTCGGGATACCGGCGCCCGTATCATCGTGCAACTCTTTCAATATATTAATCAAAGATTTGGGATGAGGTATGCCGTCGGGTACCGAAAAACATAGGCCATGAGCTTGCCCCACATTATGATAAGGATCTTGTCCCAATAAAACTACTTTCACATGGTCGAAAGGAGTCAGATTAAATGCATTAAAAATCAACTTCCCCGGGGGAAATATCGTGTACTGACGTTTTTCTTCTACCAAAAATTGCTTTAAAGCTGAAAAATAGGACGACGAAAATTCCGACATCAATCTTTCTTTCCAACTTTGTTCAATATCCGGATTTATCTCAGGCATTTATTTCGTTTTTTAAAACTGATTTTTTTGCAAAGATAAACATTATAATTAAATTTTCATAATTATTATCCTTCTTGTTTGTTATTTTTTATATTTTTGCAAATAATAATTCTTTATGGAAAGTGGTCTAAATAATAATCATACAACATTATAATCATATGAAAAAAATAATTAGTCTAGCCATACTTATTGTAGCATTTGTTTTATGTTTGTCTGCATGCAATACTTTTCAACGTTGCCCGGCATACTCCGATGTACAAACAGAATCAGCCATTTCCGATAAAGTGTAAAAGATTTTGACGTGCTGTTTGTTACAAAGTATGATGAAAACATTTTTAGGCATACTTATACTATGTGTAAGCATCATTTCCGTCAGTGCACAAGACATTGGCACGGGAGAAGTGGATATATTGTCTGTTAGAAAAAAAGAATGGGATATCTACGGCACTTTGCATACCAATGGATTGGGTATAGGAACCCGCATAGGCAAACAACACAGCATACGTAAAAAATCCGGCATAGATATCGAATGGACTTATTATCGTTTGCTCAAAGAACAAAGAGGAAAAACAAGTTTTACACTCGAAGGCATCGATAACAAAAGTTTTGTATACGGCAAATTGAATAACTTTACCCAAATTCGCTTAGGCTACGGTTTTACTTATCTGATGAACACCAAACCTTATTGGGGCGGGCTTTCCACAGGCTATTTCTTATACGGAGGTCCTTCCGTAGGCATATCGGTGCCGGTCTATTTGTACATAATGCATTATATCCCAGAAGAACAGACTATCGTTATGAATATCGAAAAATACGATCCCGACAAACACGATCTGAGCAATATTTATGGAAGAGCTCCTTTCAAAGAAGGGCTGAAGCACCTAAAAATCCATCCGGGTTTGTATGTAAAAACAGGATTGACTTTCGATTTCAGTACCGACGATGCACAAATTACGGCTTTAGATATTGGTATAGCACTCGATGCCTATCTCTTCCCGATTCAAAAAATGGCGTATCATGAGAAACAGCATTTTCTTATCACCGGATTTCTTACTTTTCATTTCGGCCAACGTTTAACTAATTACGAATAATCTTCTATGCTCCATCATCGTTGCGTAAATACTTTTCATAAAACCAGGCTGTTCATGCTTTTGTTCACCTTGTCGATGGCTGTACTCGGTTTCGGTCAGGAACAAGGGGAATCAAAAAAAATCAATTGCAGCGCAGATGTATTACGTTACGATGCTTCGGTAAATCCGGATATCCAAATCCTGACAGGAAATGTCGTCTTTACCCATGAAGGAGCTATCTGTTATGCCGACACAGCTTTTTACAACGAAAAGACAAATGTCATCGAAGCCTTTGGCGAAGAATTAATCATTCACATCAACGATACCGTTCATTTATATGGGAAATACTTGATGTATGACGGGAAGACCAAAATTGTTTTTATTGAAAGAGATGTCATTTTGTCGGATGAATACAGCGTATTGTATACCGACCGTTTGACGTATTTGCGCAACGAAGCCTATGCCTATTACGATACCCACGGAACCATCGTCGACGATAGCAATACCCTCGACAGCGAACAGGGATGGTATTATACCGAAACAAAGGATGTGTATTTTAAAGAAAATGTAGTGCTGGTAAGTCCGGATTATACCGTCGAAACCGATACCTTACGCTACAATACACAATCAAAAATTGCCTATTTTTTATGTCCTACCTATATCTTTTCCGACGATAACAGCATTTATTGTGAAGACGGTTGGTATGATACCGAGCAAGACATCTATCAATTTGAGAAAAACGTACGTATTAATACACCCGATCAATGCATGCAAGGTGAATACATATGGTATGATAAAATCCATGATATAGGGATAGCCAAAAAAAATATATCCGTATACGATTCGGTAGAAAATGTATTGATATTAGGTGAATATGCCGAATATTACGGACAGGAAGGTTTTACTTTCATCACCGACAGTGCCATTGCAGTACTGATTGATGGAAAGGATAGTTTGTTTATGCATTCCGATACGATATGGGCAAATTTCGATAGCGCCCAAAACGTTAGCGAAGTACTGGCCTATCATCAAGTACGTTTCTACCGCTACGACCTACAAGGCTCTTGCGATTCATTGGTGTATTGGGCTAAGGATTCGATTATAAACATGTTTCGAAGTCCCGTGATATGGTTTGAAAAGAACCAATGCTTGGCCGATACCGTACGTTTGTTTATACGAAACAGGGAAATCCATGAAATGCATTTGATACGTAATTCTTTTATTTGTGAAGATGTCTTCAAAGAAAATAAATTCAATCAGATACAGGGCCGGAATATGTTTGTTTATTTCCTGAATAATGCCATAGACTATGTCTTTGTCGACGCCGATGCCGAATGCTTGTATTATGTGTTGGACGAGCAAAAAGCCTTAATAGGCATCAATCAATCGGTATCGAAACAGATGCGCATAGATTTCGCTGATAATGAAGTATCACTTATCACCTTATACAAAACCGTTAAAGGAGATATGTCGCCCGAAAAAGATAAAAGCAATGTTTTTTTAAGAGATTTTATTTGGCTAAATCAATATCGTCCCAAATCCAAGGAAGATATTTTTATGCCTGCATTTTATAAACCCGAACTCAAGATAGAGCTTACGGAAGAGGAAGAAGAATAACGTTTATGCCAACTATGCCGGAACCTATATTAGAAATTAACGATTTTTGTGTCGATTTCAAGACCGAAAACGGACATCATCGAGTGGTTGACCATCTGTCGTTTCAGTTGCAACGAGGCAAGACCTTAGGGATAGTAGGCGAATCCGGATCCGGAAAATCGGTTACAGCATTAAGTATTATGCGTTTGCTGAAAACACCCCTCTATAGCGGTCATATCTATTTTAAGGAGAATAAAGGAAAAGCTACGGATTTATTACAGCTGTCGAACACTGCCTTACGTTCGTTTAGGGGCAAACGCATCGGCATGATATTTCAAGAACCCATGACCTCGCTCAATCCTTCCATGCGTTGCGGAACCCAAATCAGCGAAGTCATGCAGTTGCATCTCAACTTGTCTAAACAGCAAGCCAAACAACGCAGCATGCAATTATTGGAAGAGGTATTGCTTCCCGATCCGGAAAAAATATACAACGCTTACCCGCATGAAATTTCGGGCGGACAGAAACAAAGAGTGATGATAGCTATGGCCATCTGTTGTAATCCCGACATCGTGATTGCCGACGAACCTACCACGGCATTAGATGTAACCGTACAAAAAACCATACTCGAACTCCTACGCAATTTACAAGCAAAATATAACATAAGCATCCTTTTTATCACCCACGATTTGGGCGTTGTCGCTGCGATAGCTCACACAGCCATTGTGATGTATAAAGGCAAAAAAGTGGAAGAAGCTCCCGTAGCAAATTTATTTAAAAACCCTCAACACCCCTATACCCAAGGATTGCTGGCTTGCAGAGTACCCTTGCATATGCGTTATGATACCTTGCCTACCGTAAGCAGTTTCATGGCTTCGCAGGAGGCAAATCATCCTCCACAACCCAAACCACGCATCATAGTTGCCTCCGAATGGAAAGACAAAAGCAAGACATTGTATCAGCAGGATGCTTTGCTTAAGATATATGATTTATATAAATCCTACCCCTTACCGAAAAAATTTGGAAAAAAAAGACATTACTTTCATGCCCTGGATCAGATTAACTTCGAATTATATGAAGGCGAAACCCTGGGTTTGGTCGGTGAGTCGGGATGTGGAAAAACCACCTTGGGAAGAAGTATACTACGTTTGACAGACATCGATAAAGGAAAAATCATCTATCAGGGCAAAGACATCGCACAACTGGCTCCTTCGCAGATGCGTCCTTTGCGTAAAGACATGCAAATCATCTTTCAAGACCCCTATTCATCGCTCAACCCACGCTATACCGTAGGAATGGCTATCATGGAGCCCATGAAATTGCACGGCATCTTACATTCCGATAGCGAACGCAAAAGCTATGTCATGGATTTATTACGAAAGGTCCATTTGGAAGAGAAACATTTCTATGCCTATCCACACGAATTTTCCGGCGGCCAAAGACAGCGTATTTGCATTGCCCGCGCCTTGGCATTGCAACCCAAAATCATCGTCTGCGACGAATCGGTCTCGGCCTTAGATGTCTCGGTACAAGCTCAAGTACTGAATCTGCTCAATGCGTTGAAAGCAGAATTTAACATCACCTATATCTTTATTTCGCATGACCTCTCGGTCGTTAAATTTATGTCCGACCGTATCATTGTCATGAAAAACGGCAAAATACAAGAAATGAATCTTGCCGATGAGGTATACGAACATCCCCAAAGCGAATATACCAAGCATTTGATACAGGCCATTCCCCGATTAGATTGAATGTCTTTTTTATACTATAATTTTTAGGTGTAAATTAAACATTTTATCCTATCGGTTGTTGTGTTATACGAAACCTTGAATATATGAAAACAACTTTTAAATTATTTTTTTAAGTAAATTATAATGAATAGATTGAAAAAAAAAGTTTTTTATTTTGTATTCTGTAATTTCTTTTTTTTATACAGTGGATGTGCTCAACCCAATGAGCCGGGAGCACAAAGGGCTCTAATGCCTTCTGCTTATATAGATTTAACCAATGCGGCAAATAAAACCATCAATACCGTGGTGCATATCAATGCTGAAATGCTACAAAAACACAGCATGTGGGATAACTTTTTTCAAGACCCATTCTTCAGTTTTTTCAATATGCAACCCAAACAACAACTCTATCAGGCCTATGGCTCGGGAGTGATTGTGGGTAAAGACGGCTATATCGTTACCAATAATCACGTGGTAGAAGGAGCCGAAAAAATCATGGTTACCTTGAATGATAAACGGAAGTACCCGGCCAGTTTGGTAGGCTCAGATCCTTCCTGCGATTTGGCGCTCTTAAAAATTGAAGAGACCGATTTAGAAGCCATTGCCTACGGCAACTCCGATCAAATCCAAATCGGCGAATGGGTCTTAGCCGTCGGGAACCCCTATAACCTCAATTCGACCGTTACAGCGGGCATTATCAGTGCCAAGACCCGCAATTTAAATATCTTAGGTGGAAACACTTCCATCGAATCATTCATACAAACCGATGCAGCGGTAAACAGCGGCAACAGCGGTGGAGCCTTGGTCAATGCCAGGGGCGAATTGATAGGCATCAATGCAGCCATTGCTTCCAATACCGGTTCCTATGCCGGATATTCCTTTGCCATACCGGTAAATATGGTTAAAAAAATCGTGGAAGATTTACGCAAATACGGTAGAGTACAAAGAGTCAACATAGGGGCTAGCTTTGGTGAAATCGACTATGAAAAGGCAAAAGAGCTGAACCTAAAGAGAATAAAAGGCGTACAAGTCTTATGGATAGAACCCAACGGCAGCTTTTCCGACCAACACGTACAAACCGGCGATGTGTTGTTGGCTATCGAAGACAAAGAAATCAACTCCTTGTCAGAACTCAAAGAAATACTCGAACAGCATCGCCCAGGCGATAAGATCACCTGCAGATTATTACAAAACAATAAAGAAAAAGAAATCAAAGTAACACTTAAAAATAAAAAAGGAAATACCGATATTATTACCGCCGATGATGCCATTGCTACCGAAGCATTAGGCGCGGAATTTAAACCTATCGATGATCAAATTCGTGCAAGGTATAGAGTAAATAACGGCTTACAAATCACAAAACTGCACAATGGCTTACTCAAACAAGCCGGTATAGCAGAAGGATTTATTATAACAGCCATTGATAAAAAACCTGTGGCAACAGAACGTGATATCGAAAAAATTCTTGGCGATAAAAAAGGCAATGTTTTAATTGAAGGATTTTACCTTAACGGATTTAGGTATTATTATAACATTGTGATGTAATAAAAAAAAGATAAAACTATAATGAGACAATTAAAAATATCACATTCGATTACGAATAGAGATAACAGTTCCTTCGAAAAGTATTTACAGGATATCAGTAAGGAACAAATGATAAGCCCGGACGAAGAAGTCGAATTGGCACAGCAAATCAAAGCGGGAAATAAAGAAGCTTTGGATAAATTGGTAAAAGCCAATCTGCGATTTGTCGTATCGGTAGCTAAACAATATCAAAATCAGGGTTTAGGTTTACAAGACCTCATCAATGAAGGAAATTTAGGCTTGATCAAGGCGGCCAAACGCTTCGACGAAACCAGAGGATTTAAATTCATATCCTACGCTGTGTGGTGGATACGTCAATCCATTTCACACGCCATAGCCGATCAATCACGCATTGTACGCTTACCGGTCAATCAGCTGGGGGCCGTAAACCGTATCAAAAAAGAAGTAGCCCGACTCGAACAAATGTATAACCGCCAACCTACCGTGGAAGAAATCGCCGAGGTAATCGATTTACCTATCCACAAAATCGGCGAAGTCATTAAAATATCCGCCCGTCACCTGTCTATGGACGCACCCATCAGCAACGAAGACGATACGAATTTTATCGATACGTTTATCAGCGACGAAGTTACCCATACCGATGCCATATTGATTCAAGAATCCTTGAAAAATGAAATCAATCGTTCCATGGAAGTACTCGACGAAAGAGAAAAGGAACTCATCCGTATGTTCTTCGGCATAGGAAAATCCCATGAATATACCTTGGACGAAATAGGCGAAAAATTCAATATCACCCGCGAGGGAGCCCGTCAAATCAAGGAAAAAGCCCTGAAAAAGCTGCGTAAATCGGGCATTAAACGCCTGAAATCTTATTTATAAAGAGGATAAGATGTGTTCATTTTGGGATATTAATACATAAACTCACCTTTTTCACTGCGAATGGTGAGTTTTTTCGTATCGGCAGCTTCGCAATGTCCTATAATTCGAGCATCGACCTGAAAGGATTGTGAGATGGCCATGATCTCCTGAGCTACGGATGGCGTCACATAGATTTCCATGCGATGCCCCATATTGAATACCTTATACATTTCCTGCCAAGGGGTGTTCGATTCGGCTTGTATGATGCGAAATAAGGGGGGGGGCGGGAATAAATTATCTTTGATAACATGCAAGTTATCGATAAAATGTAAGACTTTGGTTTGTGCTCCGCCGCTACAATGCACCATGCCGTGAATATCGCTGCGGTAATACCTTAGTATTTCTTTGATAATAGGTGCATAGGTGCGGGTAGGCGATAAAACCAATCGGCCCATATCCACTCCTTCTATGCCGGTTTTATCGGTCAATGCGTATTTGCCGGCATATACCAAGTCTTCGGGTATGGCATGGTCGTAGCTTTCGGGAAATTTGTTTTTTAATTCTTTGTAAAACACATCGTGTCGAGCCGATGTCAGGCCGTTGCTGCCCATACCCCCGTTGTAGGCGTTTTCGTAGCTTGCCTGACCAAAGGAGGCCAAGCCTACTATCACATCGCCGGCTTGGATACGCGCATTGTCGATTACATCCGAACGTTTCATACGGCAACACAAGGTAGAATCGACGATGACGGTACGAACCAAATCGCCCACATCGGCCGTTTCACCGCCGGTGAGCCATATGCCGATACCGAGCTGACGCATTTTCTCCAGAAATTCTTCCGTCCCTTCAATAATAGCCGCTATTACCTCGCCGGGAATCCGGTTTTTATTCCTTCCTATAGTCGACGAAAGAAGCATATTCTCGGTAGCCCCCACACAAATCACATCATCGGTATTCATCACAATGGCATCTTGCGCAATGCCTTTCCAAACAGAGAGATCGCCGGTGGCTTTCCAATACATATAAGCCAAAGCCGATTTGGTACCTGCCCCATCGGCATGCATAATGCAACATTGCGTAGAATCATTGCCCAAATAGTCGGGAATAATCTTACAAAAAGCATGGGGAAAAATACCCTTATCGATGTTGGATATGGCTTTGTGCACCTCTTCCTTCGAAGCCGAAACACCGCGTAGATTATAATTTTGTTCGCTTGAACCCTTGGGACCTTGTTTGTCGGATGTCATGGAATGTGTTATTTTCTATTACGATTTATCCGCAACCTATGCGGCTGATACATCCCATGCTACAATAGCATAGAATGTTTATTTTGTGAGATATACAGGATTTGAACCTGTGACCTCTTGCCTGTCAAGCAAGCGCTCTAAACCAACTGAGCTAATATCTCAAAAGACTTGCAAATGTACATAAAATTATCTAATTACACACAGACGAATAAAAATATATTTCAAAATTTATAGAGGAAAAATACATAAAAAGTGAAAAGTGAAAAGAAAGTCGCAAGACAAACGACAAATGATGAATTATGAATGGTGAATTATGAATTTTGTTTCGGCACGAAAAAAATACT
>Ga0265293_10005413_pt1 | contig 21317 bp, 22 predicted proteins | sample Munlanlewell138R_FD_192505 | JGI IMG/M metagenome (GOLD analysis project Ga0265293, IMG submission 192505) | Leachate microbial communities from a municipal landfill in Southern Ontario, Canada - Leachate well 138R | ecosystem: Engineered > Solid waste > Landfill > Unclassified | place: Canada... | reverse complement strand
CTGTCATTAGGATTAGCTCAGTGGAATGACCGTGGAAAAGTTGACATTTCAGCTAAGGTTTGGAGGCATACAGGTGATAAATGGTCAAGACAGTCTGAGGAGTTACCACTACATCGAGTACTTGATTTAGCAATTGTAATTTGCAGAGCTAAATTGCATTTTCACGATGCCTACAGATATGAGAAATTATATGACACAGATAAGCCTATTGTTGATAGAATAGGACTACAAGGTGATGCTATGACATTAGCAGTATGTACTGAAAATGAAAAAATTAATGAAGATATTAAGCTGTTTAATCAAGCATTAAGTGACGATGGTGAATTAATTGGTGAACGCCTAGCCACGCTATCTAGAATTCTGAAAGAAATGGGATATTAATAAATGGACAGAAAAAAGGAACTAAAAGAGCAATACAAGCAAATGAAACCCGATATGGGGGTATTAATTGTTAAGTCAAACTTAACTAATAAGTGTCATATTGAAGCTAGTCAAGATTTAAAAAGCACAATTAACAAAATTAAGTTTCAATTAAAAATGAACAGTCACTATAACAAAAAACTTCAAAAAGTATGGAATGAATATGGTGAAGCAAGTTTTGCAATTGAGATTCTTGAGTATTTGAAATATGATAAAGATGAGACAAAAGCTGATTATAGTGAGGAATTAGAAATTTTAAAATTTATATGGGAAGAAAAGCTAGCTAATAAAGGAATGGAAGCTATTAAATAAGTTACTATAACTCAAATAGTGAGGTAGTAAAATGTATATATACTTATGGTATTTTCTTATATATGCTTTCTTGGGATGGTGCGCAGAGGTAGCGTATGCAGCAGTTAATACGGGAAAATTTATTAACCGCGGGTTTTTGAATGGAGCAGTCTGTCCGATATATGGTATAGGCGCTGTAATTGGAATTACTGTAATGACTCCTTTGCAAAATAATATATTTATCTTGTTTTTTGGAGCAGTGCTTTTGGCATCTTTATTAGAACTGTTTAGTGGGTGGATCTTAGAAAAAGCTTTTTCTCAGAAATGGTGGGACTATTCGCATTTGCCTTTCAATATAGGCGGATATATCTGTTTGAAGTTTTCACTTATTTGGGGAATTGCGTGCGTGCTTTTAGTAAATGTTATACACCCAATAATAGAAAGGGTTGTATTAATTATAGATGTCAGATTTGGGCAATTGATTCTCGTTGTATTATACACTGCGGTTATTATAGATATAGTTGCATCTGTGCTGTCTGTTTTAAACTTAAATAAACAATTGAAGCAAATTAACCAGTTTGCAGTGAAAATGAGAAATATCTCAGATGATATTGGTGAAAGAATTTTTGAAGAAAGTATTTCGATAATGGAGAAAACAGAAGCTTTTAAAAGTGAAGGATATAAAAGGATATTAAAAGCATTTCCGAATTTGAAATCTAAGCATTTTGATCAAGAACTAAAAGAGCTTAGAAATAGAATTTTTAATAAACAATAATTATAATACAGAAAAACCAACTCTTTTTGCAGAAATATTGGCAAAATGAGTTGGTTTTTTTAGCCTAAAAAGGTATCCAAACATGACTTAAGTTTACGTATTGCTTACCGATCTTTCTCATCAGAATACTTCTAGTAATGATGTCGCCGGTTATTGGTAAGTTGCATTTATCCATGTATTGGAAGGCGGGTGTTAGAGTTTCGTGACTAAAACCTGTTTTGGAGTTACATTCGTATGCTGTATAGATGCAGCGACATGATGGATAAAATTTAAGGTATTGGGTTTCTTTTATATTAAGAAAATCCGCGTAATTTTTTGTAATAGCAAAACCTACGGTGTGCTCTAAATCGATTTCTTTATTATTTGTATAATTGAATAAAGCACTTCCAAAAATAAATGGCATAGCTTTAGACCAATGAGATATTCTTGGATTTTTAGGAATCTTAGAAACGTGATTTAAGTCAATTCGATACGTTTCTGGACGGTTAACTATTTGATAGGAACCTCGTAAATTCATAGCTTCAGTTATTAAATGTTTTTTTTCTTCTGTAACTTTTTTAAGATTTTGCAGCCATTTAATTTGCTGATATATATTATCTTCTTTCTCAGAAAGGTAATTTGATATTTCGTCAACGTCACAGAGATTAATACATTCTGCTGTTTCTTCTAATGAAAATCCAAACTGGCGATACATTCTAGAAGTTATCAAAATTTGGATATCCCAATCACTATACTGGCGGTAACCGTTACTAGTTTCACGTTGTGGCTGAATAATGCCCTTGGATTCATAATAACGAATTGCTTCATGAGATAGGTTTAATAGTTTAGCTACTTCATTTACCTTTAAATTTGCCATCTTCTCCATTCCTTAAACGTCCTCTCATTAATATACGATATTGTTCGCATTTAACTGCTGTGCATCAAGATGTATTCTTATGGAGTTCTTGAAAATAAATTTATAGTGTAGGTTATTGACGTTAATGACGATAAAAATTCTACAGAATATAGAGTGATATTATAAATGACTAGTTAATTGTAATTATAACACTTTGTAAATTTTAATGATAGACAAAATTAATCTTGATTAAAATCATTATAAAAAATGTAAAAATGAGGTGTTGCTTAATCTCTCAAGTCGCTTGAGGGTTTATTATCGATATTATATATGACTATAGTACGTACTATCAAAGAATATTGCGAGCATAAACCAATTTAAATCCAGCGTAAGCCTTGATTATCAAGGCTTATTTTTAATTCAGAAAGTATTCATGCTATTATTTGCGGTTATGCATTGACTCTAAAGTGCCTGTAGACCTTATGATGTTATTATAAATCACTAGTGAATTAAGACGATCTGAACAAATTTACTAATCGATTAAAGCCATTATACTCGCAGAAGTCACTCAATACGGAAAATCATTTTAAAAAGAGTTTCAAAAATGGATAGGCGGGTGTAGTGATTTAATAACTACAAAACGTAAAGGGGAGGTATTACATGATTGCAAGATTGTTTATAGCAATCGGGATCTTCATAGGACTAGGTTTTGGAGCATATTGGGCTTATGATGCATCACGGCTCTATGCATTCAAGGCTGGTTATACAGGATCATACACGTATAATCTGTTATTTGAATCAGTCGTATGGGCAATTCCAGTATCTATATTACTTGGAGTCTTAGTGGGATCATTTGCTAAAGACGGACACGACACCCATATTGACGAGCAAGGCAAAGTTCTACGACATGATGAGACAATGTTTTTTCAGCATTGGAGCCACGCTATAGCTACATTATTGCTCATAGTGACGGGTATTGGTCTGGGAGTGCTAATATTCCCAAGATTTTTAAGCAATCCGCAAGATGTGGGATTTGCACTTAATCTACATTTTATAGGTGTCGTTCTATTCTTATTTACAGTATTCTTCCATGTTACAAAGAACATCTTAACAGGTGAAATTAAAGAGAATATGCCTGCAGCTCATGATATTCCGGAGGCAATTGGTCATTACAAAGCAATGCTAGGCTTTGGTAAGCAACCAGAGGAAGGCAAATATTTAGCAAGTGAAAGATTATCTTATCCGGTATGGGGAATATTCGTAGCAGGAATAATCTTATCAGGATTAATAAAAGTATCAGCGTATATTTGGAACATGCCAGAAGTTTTAATGACAGTTGCAACATTAGTACATGGAGTATGTACAGTTGCTATAGTTTTGGTGTTGATTGTACACGTGTTCTTAGGTGCTATAATCCCACCATCATGGCCGTTAATTAAATCGATGATTACAGGCTATGTAACAGAAGACTATATCAAAGCTCACCATGTAAAATGGTACAAACAGATCAAAGGCAACAAGAAATCGAAAACAGCAGAATCGATCGAAGCAATACCAAATAAAGAAGAAACAACTTCAATTTAACGTGATCTAACTGCAATTACTAATTATGGAGTTATAGAAAGGAGATATATAATATGGCAAACGTGCCTAGAAAAGCCTCAAGAAGAGACTTTCTAAAAGTAGGTAGTGCATCCTTAATTGGATTAAGCGTGGGTGCTCTATTTCCTGGAGGTAAATGGCTAGATAATAAAATATATGCAATTCCAGCTTCAGGTGGATATTTATTAGTAGATACAAAAAAATGCGCAGGATGTTTATCTTGTATGCTAGCATGCTCACTTGCACATGAGGGAAAAGAGAATCTATCTTTATCAAGAATACAAATTATGCAAGATTCATTTGCAGGTTTTCCGAATGATATTACGATGTCACAATGCAGACAATGCGCATACCCTCCTTGCGTAGAAGCATGTCCAACAAAAGCATTACATGCAGATGAGGATAACGAAAATGCGAGATCGGTTGATATCGGCAAGTGTATTGGTTGTCAGCGTTGTGTAGAAGCATGTCCATATGATAGCGGTAGAGTTGTTTGGAATCATATCGATAAGCATTCACAAAAATGTGATCTGTGTGCTAATACGCCTTTCTGGGAAGAGCAGGGCGGGGTCAATGGCAAAAAGGCATGTATTGCTATTTGTCCTATGAGAGCTATCACGTTCACTAATGAAATACCAGAACAAAATGATAGAGGGTACAATGTGAACTTAAGAAAAACTGCAGCTTGGAAGAGACTTGGATTACCATCTAACTAAATTATTGTTGTAGGGGAGGTTTAAATATGAAAGGATTTATGGGAAAGATACTAAGAATTGATCTTACAAATCGAAGTATATCAACTATAGATACTAAGCAATATGAACAATGGGGTGGCGGACATGGAATGGGATCTGCTATCTTCTGGGATTTATGTAAAGATAAAGGTATCAAAGCTTTTGATCCAGGAAACGTAGTGACAGTAATGACCTCACCGCTTTCAGGTACATTAACACCATCTGCTTCTTCAAGAACTGAGATTCAGGGGATTGGGCCTCAGTCATGGCCATATGAGTGGTTTACTCGCAGTAATGTTGGTGGTCGTTTCTCGGCGATGCTGAAGTTTGCAGGTTGGGATGGAGTAGTTGTTGAAGGTAAAGCAAGTGAGCCAGTGTGGATCGATATTCGCAATCATAAAGTAGAGATTAAGGATGCTAATGGTTTGTGGGGATTAGATGCATATGAAGCCCAACAAGAAATATGGTCAGAGGTTAATGATGGAGAGAATTACGGAACTTGGAATCAAGTAGGAACTGGCAGAGATGGCGGAAGAAGTACCCAAAGACCAGCGGTATTAACGATCGGGCAAGCTGGCGAAAACCTTGCTAGAAATGCCGTTATAATGCATGACGCTGGCAATGCAGCAGGTCAAGGCGGTTTAGGTGGAGTATGGGGCTCAAAGAATCTAAAAGCAATCAGCGTTATTGGCACGGGCAGTGTTGAAGTAGCAGATCCTAATGCGTTATTACAAGCGAGAATTTGGCTGCATGAAGGATATCATTATAATGTTGATGAGCCTATACATGAATCGCCAGTTGATAACATGCCGGTATATGGAACTATTACTAGATCTCCAGGGTATGCTACGCTGTATATACCATACACTGAGCCTTCAAGAGCAAAGGGTTGTACAGGGTGCTATAATAACTGTCGTAGAAAAACAAGCAGTGGATATTCTAATGAAGCAAGCTGCGTAGAATCATTATTCTATATGACAGAAAAAATGGAAGATACTCATAAAGCAACAGATTTGTTACAACGATACGGGATAAATGTATACGATATTATGCAGCATGGCTATTTGAGAGATCTTTATATGCGTGGTATAATTGGACCAGGCAAACAAATTCATAGTGATTTACCATTTGAGAAATATGGAGAATTGGAATTTGCTGAGGCTCTTACGAAAGCTATAGCATTTAGAGAAGATATTGGTGCTGATTTAGCTGAAGGGATGCCAAGAGCAATTGAAAAATGGGGCCTATTAGATGATATGAATAAAGGGCTCGTTACGTTTCCAAACTGGGGTTATTTTGAGCACTATGATCCAAGACTAGAAATTGAATGGAGCTATGGTTCAATCTTAGGAGATCGCGATATAAACGAACATGACCTTAACTGGCTTGTTCACTGGATGCCGTTAGTATGTGATGCAGTTGGTCAAGAACCGATTGTTTCAGCACAAAGAGTAGCGGAGCAGATATCTAGTAAATTAGTAATATATAATGATCCAATGATGCTTGATTATAGTGAAGAAGGTATTTATTCTGATGCTAAGGTGAAGATGGTTTCTTGGCATAGACATTATACTCGATATTTCAAGCAATCAATGTTATTCTGCGACTGGGCTTGGCCGAACTTCTTAAGTGTCAATAATCCAGAAATGAAGGGTTTTACTCCTGAAGGAGAGCCGAAATTCCTTAATGCGGTTATGGGTACGAACATGACATTTGAGGAAGGTATGGAAATAGGAAGAAAGATCTGGAACCTTGACAGAGCTATTTGGATAATGCAGGGTCGTCATCGCGACCAAGAAGTATTTAATGATTATGTGTATGATGTTCCAACCTCAGCACCATATCATTTACCGATATTTAAGGATGGGCAATGGTCTTTTGATGTGAATCTTGGTAGAACATTAGATCGGGATAAGTTTGAGGATTGGAAGTCTAAATATTATACACATGAAGGTTGGGATCCTAGCTCTGGATGGCCGAAGCGTAGTACGTTAGAAGGTATTGGGTTAGGGTATGTAGCTGATGAACTTGCCAAAAATGGCAAGCTAGGGAGAGAATAAGGACTATGACAAAACTATCTGAAATATCAATTGAACAGGCACAGAGTTTTACAAAAATGGTTGGTTATGAAGATAGAATGACTGGTACTACAATGAGTGGCTCTGGAGGCAACAAACATGTATCTATTTATAGTATCAAAGAGATGCTAAAGTTTTTGTTTGTCGATTCCTTTGATAGATTATCACAAAGAGGGCATGGATCTACAATCAGTTATTTGAATTTAGATGAACTGATACGATGGATTGCTGAAGTATATGAAGACAAAGAATTAGCTGATGCGATTTCAGAAGGAATGTCCAATGCTGATAACTATGCAGCAAAAATTGAGATTGCTGGTAATTTACTTAAAGAACGTATGCAACAATGTGAAGAGATTTTAAAATGACCCTTTCCTCGCCCCGGGTTCGCTCGGGGTATTTTTGCTATCTTATATTAGGAGGAGTTTATAATGCAACCAATTATACTTATTAATGCACCAGTAACTAAAGTCAGCCCACATTCTAAGTTAGCAATACCTTTAGGGTTAGCATATATTGCTTCTGTGCTAATACAAGCAGGAAGAAGAGTAAAGGTTATAGATTTCAATATTAGTGGTTTGAATTTACGCAGAGTAGATAATATTGTAAATAATAAACCTGCTATCGTAGGAATCTCTGCTCATACAGAAACGTACCCAAATGCACTGAAAATAGCAAAGAGAATTAAAGAACGTGATAGTAGTATTCCTATAATAATTGGTGGTCCACATGCATCTATTCTTCCAATAGAAGTATTAGAAGATGGGGCAATTGATTATGTAGCTATTGGTGAGGGAGAAGCTACAATGACAGAGTTAGCTGATTATCTCATCGATGGCAAAGGCCAGCTTAAAGATATTGATGGAATTGGTTATAAAGATGAACAAGGGCAAATTCAAATTAATAAGCGTCGTGAGCTGCTTAATCCTGATGATATACCATTTCCATCAAGAGATTTATTCCCATTAGATTTTTATGAAGAAAAGTGGAATATTTCTACAGCTAGGGGTGGATGTCCTTATCAATGCCCGTTTTGCTCAGCGTCATTTATATGGGAGGGTCATCGTAGGCCGAGAAGTCCTGAGAATATTATAGAAGAAATAAGAATGGTATTTGAAGAACGTGGCGCAACATACATTTTCTTTTCAGAAGACATATTTACATTGAACAAGAAGTGGGTCTATAAATTATTAGAGCTTATTAAACAATTGGATTATACCGTTGAATGGGGCTGTGCTACTAGAGTAGATTTAGTAGATGAACAGCTTATAATGGACATGGCAGATGCAGGTTGTCGTGCAATCCAATTTGGGGTAGAATCGGGATCGCAGCGAATTCTCGATGCTGTGAAGGGAATAACGAAAGAACAAGTATTAAAAGTTATAAAGGCTTGTAAAAAGGCAGATATTGATGTAGCGTCTTCATTTATGGTTCCTTTTCCTCAAGATACTAAGGAAACAATACGAGAAACGAAAGAATTTATAAAGGAATTATTTGATGCAGGAAGTAAAATCTATATGTCATATACTTCACCTTATCCAGGAACTAAATTCTATCTTGAGAAAGAAGAGCTTGGTATTAAGATATTAACAGATAAATGGGACGAATTTGATGCAAAACACAATATTATAGAGACTAAACATCTAACCTCAAAAGAAATTGAAGAATTAGTGGATGAAATTGTAGATTACACTGGTTTGAGGAAAAGAGTATAGATTAAAATTTGCTATATCCATTAAAATTTGTTATGTCCATTAAAATTACTTATGGCACCAAACAATTTATTCATTGATATAACATAAAATATGAGTAGAATGTGAATTTTTATGGGATTTTAATCGATTGACCTGTTTAATTAATCACAATATAGTTAGGGCATAAGCATTCTTCACAATTATTTATGAAGGAGTGAAGATACTAGCTGTGTATTAAAATAGAAATGGGGGATAAATATTATGTTTAAAAGTAGAACATTAAAAGCGTTATTTTTAGCACTTACTTTAGTACTTTCGCTTTCATTAGTTGCATGCGGTGGTAGTGACAAACCAGTAGCACAAGACCCAGCACCAGCACCAGCTCCAGCTCCTGCACCAGCTCCAGCACCGGCTCCTGCACCAGCAGAACCAGTATATGAGGTAGGTTTAGTTGAATGGATGGAGGCATATGAAGCAGGTAAAGCAGCTGCTGTTGTAGATTTGCGTACTCCTGAGGAGTTAGCTGAATTAGGTAAATTCAAAGATTCTGTTCATATTAATAGTGCAGACATTAATGCTAATCCAGCTATAATTAGCGAAAAGCTTGATGCAGCAGGAGTAGCTAAGGATGGTTTAATCTTAATTCATTGCAAGAGTGGTGGTAGAGCATCAAAGGCTATTGAACAATTTTTAGATCAAGGGTATGAGAATCTTTTAGTTTTAAAAGATTTCACATACTTTACTGAAGAGGGAGATTTCCGTTACGGATTGAATCCTACAGAATGGGATAAGCTTTATAAGTCTGGAAATGCTGCGGTAGTTGTTGACCTTCGCAGACCTGACGAAATAGAAGCAGATGGTAAGTTGGCAGATTCTATTAACATTAATAGTGTAGATATAGAAGCAGATTCGAATCTTGTATATAACACTTTATCTGGAATGGGTGTTAAAGAAGATGAATTAGTACTTATTCATTGTAAGTCAGGTGGAAGAGCTGCTAAAAATTATGATGTTTTCCCTGGATCAGGATATAAATATTCATTCTATTTAGCTCATGCTTTAACTTATAATGCAGATGGTACTTATACTTACCCAGAATGGGAATTGAAATAAGCATATCAATTTAAATTACAATATTAAATTGATGAAATAATTGATAAAGAGATGATTTCTGTAATTGCAGAGGTCATCTTTTTTATGTTTATTTATTACTATAATTCTCTTAGTTACAAAAATTATATTGACAAACTTCATATATTGTATATAGTGTACATATACAATATATGAAAGCGATAATTGAAGTGAGGAGCTACATTGAGCCAAGAATAGTTTTTTAGAGGAGCCGTATATGAATATAATAATTAGCAATTCCAGTGGGCAGCCAATTTATGAACAGATCATAGCACAAATAAAAGCACTGATTATTTCTGGTCAACTAGAAGAGGGTTATCAACTACCTTCGATGCGTCTGCTGGCTAAGGAGTTAAGAATCAGTGTAATTACGACAAAACGTGCGTTTGAAGAGTTAGAACGTGAAGGATTTATTGTTGCTATAACTGGAAAGGGTAGTTTTGTTGCAGGTAAAAATGTCGAATTTATTAAAGAACAACAGCTAAAAGAAATAGAAGAACATATGCAAGAAATAATTCAAAAAGCAAATACTTGTGGATTGCAGTTAGATGAGTTGATTGAAATGCTATCAATAATTTATAAGGGAGAATAGTTATGGAGTATGCACTGAAATTAGAAAATGTGTCTAAAAGTTATAAAGATTTTACACTAGACAATATAAATATTAGCTTACCTTACGGAAGTATAATGGGGTTTGTTGGCGAAAATGGTTCTGGGAAAACAACAACTATTAAATTGATATTGGATTTAATTAAACGAGATTCGGGAATCATTACCATCTTAGGTCAAGACAATGTGGATAACAAAAATATTAAACAACTAAAAGAGCATATTGGGGTGGTTATGGATGAAAGCTGTTTCCCTGAAATGCTAACGCTGATGGAAGTAAATAAAGTCTTGAAAAATATCTATAAAACTTGGGATGAACGTAAATTCGGGACACTTGCAAAGCAATTCAGCTTACACAAGAATAAAAAAATTAAAGATTACTCAAAAGGAATGAAAATGAAATTATCTATTGCAATAGCTCTTGCTCATGATGCAAAGATATTAATTCTTGATGAAGCTACTAGCGGTCTTGATCCACTAGTACGAGATGAGATTTTAGATGTTTTTAGAGATTTCATTCAAAATGATAGACATTCAATATTTATGACGTCTCATATTATTAGTGATTTAGAAAAAATATGTGATTATATAACTTTGATTCACAATGGCAAGATTATTCTAAATAAAAGTACAGATGAATTGATTGATAATTACGGTATTTTAAAATGTTCAGAAGCAGATTTTAAAACAATTACTCCAACTGCAGTGAAAGGATTTCGTAAGAATGCTTTTGGTGTTGAAGCTTTAGTCATAAAAAAGGAAATAAAGGGCGATTTTGTTGTTGATAAGGCTAGTATAGAAAATATTATGGTGTACTCGATAAAGGAGGCTAGATGTAATGAAAGCACTAATCATTAAAGATATATTAAATTTAAAAGGACAATATAAGATGATTTTTGGAATATTAGTGTTTTATGCCGTACTATCGTTAAGTAGTAGTGATGCAAATTTTTTGTTTGGTATGATATCAATCATTTTGACAATGCTCACAATTACATCTATATCTTATGACGAACGATCAAAATGGGATAAATATGCTCTAACTATGCCTATTAGCAGACAAGATATTGTTATAAGTAAATATTTGCTAGGATTAATATTAGCATTAGTAGCACTTGCATTAAATCTAATTTTTGTTGTATTGCTAGGTGATTTACCAGTTAAAGAATCTATAGCGACTTCATTTGCATTATTTGGAATAAGTTTATTGTTTTTATCTTTCATGCTACCTGCACTATTTAAATATGGCGTTGAGAAAGGCAGATTTATAATGCTGTTAATCTTTTTCGTGCCAACGGCTATTGTAATTATCGCCTCTAAGTTAGATATTATCGAAATGATTAGCGATATAATTAGTAATATTCCATTTTCTCAAGTAATTTTAGTACTGATAATACTTTTAATGATTATCGTAGCAATTTCTATTATGGCATCTATACGTATATATAAGAATAAAGAAATGTAAAATAACTTATAATTAATGTTGATTATTATTTATAAAAGTCAGAATGTTTATATCTTGACATGCAAGTAATATTACAATAAACTGAAAAATATACTAACTTCATATATAGCCTCACTTTACTAGTGAGGTAGAGGCGCAACATCTAACAGTCTTTAGTCGAGCATGAGAAGCGATGAAGCTAGGGAGAAGGAGATGCTGCCGAAGCAAATAATAAAACTCAAATATTACTTGCTGGGTTTGTAGTTAATAGCTACAGGACTGTCTCAATAAATGTCCTAATTTATTGAGTTGAGCTATCTCATTTGGGAACTAAGAGGACTTAAGGTGACTATGTTATTAGAAGATCTGAGTTCAACTCGGGTCTTTTTTGGTGGATATCTTAAGTGGTTTTAATTAAATGTGAACTCATCTTAATGGGGATGTTTTTAATGAGGATAATCTTTATAAAAAGTACTAAAAAGGGGATAATGAAATTGAAAAGAAAATTATTGTTAATGATTATGGCAACACTATTGATTGCTACATTAGCTGTAGGATGTGGTAATACTACAGACAATGGCAACAACACTAATGCAAGTGATAATCCTCCTGTTGCAAATGGAGATAATAATCAAGCACCAAGTGAACCAAAGGAAGTTTTTCGTGTAGGTATGGAGGCAGGGTACGCACCATTTAACTGGACGCAAATTGGTGATGCAAACGGCGCTATTAAAATTGATGGTAGTCCTGAATATGCAGGTGGCTATGATGTTGAAATAGCTAAGAGAATTGCAGAAGGATTAGGTAGAGAGCTAGTAATCGTTAAAACAGATTGGGATGGTCTAGTGCCTTCATTACAAGCAAACAAAATCGATGCAATTATAGCTGGTATGTCCCCAACAGCAAAGCGTAAAGAGAGTATTGACTTCTCAGATAATTATTATAAATCAGATTTAGTAATTGTAGTGAAAAAAGGCGGAAAATACGATGGTGCTACATCTTTGAAGGATTTCAACGGATCTAAAGTAACTGCACAACTTAATACTTTTCACTATACTGTAATAGACCAGATTGAAGGAGTTAATAAGCAATCAGCTATGGATAGCTTCCCGGCTATGAGGGTAGCATTAGAAGCAGGTATGATTGATGGTTATGTTTCCGAGCGTCCTGAAGGTGTCAGTGCAGAAACAGCGAATGCAAACTTCAAACTTATTGAATTCGCCCCTGCAGATGGCTTTATAACAGAAGATGAAGATACAGCAATTGCTGTTGGCCTTGCAAAAGGTAGCGATTTAGCGGGACCGATAAATGATGCATTAGCTGGTATTTCTTTAGATGAACAAAAGCAAATTATGGACAAAGCGATTGAAAATCAACCAGCAGCTCAATAATATATATTAACCGGGTGTATGCTAATACATCCGGTTTTTACGGTTAAGGAGGAGCAAACTTGAGTTTTGCGTTAGTTGTAGACATTTTTATTGATAATTGGCAGATGTTTCTTCGCGGTGCAGGTATAACGCTATTAGTCGCCATAGTTGGTACGATTATTGGTTCGATCATCGGTCTAGTGATTGGTGTGATTAGAACTATACCTGAACCTGAGAAAGGTATAAAGAGGCCTCTACTGAAAGTAGTTAATATGTTTGTAGGTGCTTATATAGAGGTATTTCGCGGCACACCAATGATGGTACAAGCTATGGTTATTTATTATGGGTCCGCTATTGCGTTAGGAATTCAAATGGAAATTCTAGAGGCTGCTTTTCTAGTAATTTCGATTAACACAGGTGCATACATGGCCGAAATAGTACGTGGTGGAATTATATCTATTGACAAAGGTCAATATGAAGCTGCAGAGGCCATAGGTATGACTCATTTACAGACGATGGTTAATGTTGTTTTACCACAAGCAATACGCAATATTTTACCTGCTACGGGAAACGAATTTATTATTAATATTAAAGACTCTTCTGTATTAAGTGTTATTGGTTTAACGGAATTATTCTATCAGTCTAAATCTGTATCTGGAGCTAATTATAAATATTTTGAAGTGTTCTTAATAACATCGGTTATATATTTGATTATGACTATTTCAGTTACGAAAATTCTGCGATATGTAGAACGACGAATGGATGGAGCAGAAAATTACGATATACTGGGAAATCAAATGCAAGTTGAGACACCAAAAATAGTTGGACAAGATCAAAAAGATCAGTAATGTTAATTGTAGTTAGGAGGGACAGGCATGGAGCAACTAATTAATGTACGACATTTAAGAAAGTCATTTGGTACACGTGAAGTTCTTAAGGATATTAATTTTTCCGTAAAAAAGGGCGAAGTTGTATGCATTATTGGATCGTCAGGGTCGGGGAAATCGACATTGTTACGCTGCATTAATCTCTTAGAGAAGCCGACTGGTGGGGAAGTTATCTATAAAGGTAAAAATATTCTCGATGATAAGCATGATATATATGAGTACCGTAAGCATTTAGGGATGGTTTTCCAACAGTTCAACCTATTTAATAACCATAATACATTAGGTAATTGCGTGGTAGGACAACAAAAGGTGCTGAAGCGCTCTAAAGCAGAAGCTGAAAAGGTGGCAATGAAATATTTACAAGTGGTAGGTATGGATCAGTATGTTAACGCTAAGCCGAAGCAACTATCAGGTGGACAGAAGCAACGAGTAGCAATTGCTAGGGCATTGTCGATGGAACCAGATGTTATGCTGTTTGATGAACCAACATCGGCCCTAGACCCAGAAATGGTAGGGGAAGTACTTAAGGTCATGAAAGAGTTGGCAGGACTCGGATTAACTATGCTAATAGTAACTCACGAGATGGGTTTTGCTAAAGAAGTTGCTGATCGAGTAGTATTCATGGATCAAGGTGTAATAGCAGAAGAGGGTAAACCAGAGCAAATATTCAATAATCCTAAAGAAGAGCGGACGAGAGAGTTCCTGAAACGTACATTAACCGAAAATTAATGTATAATCAAAAAATTTAAAGAGCTGTCTAGGGCGACCTAGAACAGCTCTTTTGGTATACTAAATTAAATTATCAGTTTTTAGCGAGTTTTACTATTTTACTAAAGTGAAATTGTATTCTTTTACACCTTCAATAGCGTTAATGACATTTTCATATCCAAGTCCCTCTAATTGTTGAGCTACTTCAGCGCTCTTAGTTCCAGTATTACAGTATAAAGCGATAGTCTTATCTTTTGGTAATTTATCAAGATTTGCTTCTACAGCATCAAATGGAACGTTAATAGCTCCTGCAATCATACCTTCTTCACTAGCTTGTTTTTCAGCTCTAACATCTACTAAAACAATGTCTTTATTCTCGTCGATTAGTTTTTGGAATGCAGCTCCTCTGATGTCTTCGTAATGAACTAAATCATAAGTGAATTTTTTTACACCTTCAGCGTTAGTTACATCAGTGAATCCATTATTAACTAATATTTCTGCAACTTGTCCACTTTTATTACCTGAATTACAATATAGTATAATAGGGAATTCCTTAAGATCTTCAATTTCGTTAATTCTAGCTTCGAAGCCATCGATATTGATATTGATAGCATGTGGTATGTGTCCAGCTTTATATTCCTCTGGTGAACGTACATCGATTAGTAGTACTTTATCTTTCTCTTTAGCTGCATTTTGTTTAACTAGCTCATCACCGGACATACTCTTGATATCTGCTGCTTTATTTTCAGACCCAGCAGGGCTTGCTGCATCATTTCCGCACCCAAGAACTAGTGCTATTGATAATGCTAATACTGTTAATAATGTAATGATTTTTAAATTGCGCTTTTGCATTTTTTCCCCCTCAATATTTATCTGTATATTTATCTCAAACAAATCTACTATAACATATTTTTATATAGGCATCAATATATTTTATGGCAAAGTCATCGTTAATAACGTATCGATTGTTGTAGAAATACAGTCATAGGTATAAAATATCCATAAGAGTATTGAGTACTACATGTTAGGAGGATGTGTTATTAAGCATATATTTTTTTATGATTTTATAATTGGTCGGATTGCAATCGCTGATGACGGTAGTACAATTACAGATATATTTATTGCTGATAATGCTAATACAAACGATATAAATATTAATGATACACAGCCAAATATAACAGAGTCAAATATAACACAGATACTCGAAACGCAGCTTATTAAAGATGCTGCAATGCAATTGAATGAATATTTGTTTGGTGAACGCATGGTGTTCGATGTACCACTTGCTCCTATAGGAACTGAGTTTCAGAAAAAGGTATGGACTGCTCTTTGCGAAATTCCATATGGTGAAACAAGGAGTTATAAGCAAATTGCCCAAGCAATCAATAATCCTTTGGCTTGTCGCGGTGTTGGTGGTGCTAATAATAAAAACCCAATCATGTTTATGATTCCATGCCATAGAGTTATAGGCGCGAATGGAAGCTTAGTAGGATACGCTGAGGGATTAGATTTAAAGCAGCGACTACTTAATATGGAGAAGAAAAATGCAGAGCTAATAGATGAAAAAATTGGTGCAACATGAATCAGGTATTAAGAGATGAATTATTTTCTCTAGCAGATGTACAATATCAAATATTTACATCCCGATTACTTCCTAATACTAATAATATATTGGGTGTGCGTTTACCTATCTTGCGAAAGATTGCCAAGAGAATTGCAAAAAACGACTGGATTGGATTTTTGCATAATGCTGGGGATGGATATTTCGAAGAAGTGATGTTGCAAGGTATGGTGATTGCGTATATAAAAGTGGATTTCAAAGAAAGACTAAGATATATGAGTATGTTTATTCCGAAGATAGATAATTGGTCAGTTTGCGATAGCTTCTGTGCAAGCCTAAAGTTTACCAACGACTACAAGGAAGAAATGTGGGATTTTATACAGCCATATTTAAAGTCAGAGAAGCCATTTGCAATACGATTTGGTGTAGTAATGCTATTGATGTATTATACAGATAAGCAATATGTGGGGAGGGCATTTAAGCATTTCGATGAAATCAATCATGATAATTATTATGTAAAAATGGCGGTAGCGTGGGCAATTAGCATTTATTACAATAAGTTACCAAATGAGACGTTTACCTACCTACAAAGCAACAAGCTTGATGATTTCACCTATAATAAAGCATTACAAAAGATTACAGAATCTTTAGTACCTGCTAAAGAAGTTAAGGATCTTATTCGCACTATGAAACGAAAATAATACAGTAAAATTTCAAATCAGATGACAAAAGGAGAATAAAAAATGACAGACAATTGTAATCAGACATGTAGCACTTGCGGTGAGGACTGTGCCGACAGAAAAGAATCTGAAACAGATCAATATGCAAAGCCGCATCAACTAAGTAATATTAAAAAGGTAATTGGTATTGTCAGTGGTAAAGGTGGAGTCGGGAAATCAATAGTTACATCTATGATGGCAGTAACTATGAATAGAAGGGGCTATCATGCTGCTATTTTGGACGCTGACATAACAGGTCCATCAATACCGAAAGCGTTTGGGATTACGGATAAGGCGAAAGGAAGCACATTTGGAATATATCCAATTAAAAGCACCAACGGAATAGATGTCATGTCGATTAACCTTGTACTTGAAAATGATTCAGATCCAGTAATCTGGAGAGGGCCGGTTATTGCGGGAGCAGTTAAACAGTTTTGGACAGATGTAATATGGGATAATGTAGACTTCATGTTTATTGATATGCCTCCAGGAACGGGTGATGTGCCTCTTACTGTATTTCAATCGATTAAAGTAGATGGAATTATTATTGTAACTTCTCCGCAAGAATTAGTATCTATGATTGTATCTAAAGCGGTGAAGATGGCTAACAAAATGAATATACCAATCATTGGTCTAGTTGAAAATATGGCATATTTCAAATGTCCGGATTGTGATAAAGAGCATAATATATACGGTGTCAGTCATATTGATAAAATAGCTGAGGAATATAACTTAGAAGTTCTAGCTAGGATGCCGATTGACCCTAAACTTGCCGAGGCTGTAGATAATGGATTGATTGAGACTTTTGAGGGGGACTGGTTTGCTAATATAGCAGACAAATTAGCAAAAGATTTAGAAGAATCGAAAACTGCAGATATTGAAAGTATTTTCCCGCAAGGGCTTACTTGATAGAGTCTACTATTGGGCAGGCTGCCTATGTATTATAGTTAGGCTCGATTAGAAAATATCTATATTAGTAAAATGTATCTTGACAAAACAATGAGAATAAGAGTAGAATAATCAAAAGCAATTGAATATTTAACCAATGAGTAAGAAGAGTAGCTATAAGCCTTGATTTTCAGAGAGTCGCCGCTAGTGGGAGTGCGACATTAAGTTATAGTGAATGGACTTACGAGGGCGGTCTGAATACTGGGTATATTTAGTTTTGTATTACTCTAGTAAAGTAGGCGCTGACGGGGATTCTGCCCGTTATCAGAAGAGCACATATGAATGTATGTGGATACAAGTGAGCGAGAGCTAATTTGGGTGGTACCGCAGGAATGATGACCTGTCCCTTTATTTTGGGATGGGTCTTTTATATTTCCAAATAGTTGAGCAGAGTAGAGATTTAGGTAGATTTAAGATTGAGTAGAGGAGAGATTGAGTATGAAGATTTTAGATTTTCGATGGCGAAGGTATATTTAAAATATAAGTTAATATTTTATAGATAATAACAATGTATTATAGTATGCGTCACTATAAAGTGAAACTAATTGAAGAAAAATCTAATAAGAGAATAGCTGAGGAGGAATTTTAAATGATGAAGAAGAGCAGAGTGACAGGTGGTAATTTCAAGAAATTTGTAATATTTACGATGGTGGCTATATTATCGATTGCTATTATCGGTTGTGGAGGTAATGGAGTTAATCTACCAGCGAATGTTGATAACAATACGCCGGCAACTGTTAGTAAACCGAATAATGCTGACAAGGTATTTAAAATAGGCTTAACACAATATGCACCGCATCCATCACTAGATAATTGCCGTGAAGGATTTATTCTTGGTCTTAAGGAAGCTGGCTTTGAAGAAGGCGTAAACATAGAATTTGATATCACTAATGCTGATGGCAAAGGTGAAAATGCTAACATGATAGCTCAGAATTATGTGGCGAAAAAATATGATTTAATAGCTGCAATAGCAACACCGTCATCAATGGCAGCACAAGCAGCAGCAGATGGCAAGAATATTCCGGTAGTATTTTCTGCAGTATCAGATCCAGTTAGTGCGCAATTAGTCGAAAGCATAGATACTCCTAACCGTGGCACTACAGGAACATCTGATGCATTACCTTTAGAAAAACAAATGCAGTTAATTAGAGAGTTCTTACCAGAAGCCAAGAAAATTGGCGTCCTATATACAACTAACGAGGTGAATTCACAATCGCATTTAGATACATTCACTGCGTTAGCTCCTAAATATGGTTTCGAAATTGTAGCAATTGGCGTTAACAGTCCATCAGATATTCCGTTAGCAGTAGATTCGTTATTACCACAAGTTGATTGCGTAAATAATTTCACTGATAATAATGTTGTTAACAACTTAGGAACACTAATAGACAAAGCTAATGAGAAGAAAATTCCGGTGTTTGGATCTGAAGAAGAACAAGTTAAAAACGGTTGTATAGCTTCAGAGAGCATAGATTATGTAGAGCTAGGACGCGAAACTGGAAAGATGGCAGCACAAATATTGTCAGGCCAAGATGTTAACACACTAGCAGTAAAGGTTATTAGTGAGAGTAAACCTGTGGCTAACAAAGCCGTTATGGAAGCACTTGGAATAGAGTTGCCTGCAAAATATAAAGATAGTGTGGAATTTCTACAATAACTCAAGTAGAATATGATAAATATTAAAATTTGTTATATAAAGGTTCAGATAAAGTTTTTATGCTTTATCTGAACTTTTAATGCTGTTATTAGAGGTGTAGTATGGACATTTTTATTGAGATTACTAAAGGAATATTGGAACAAGGCTTTATATACGCCATAATGGCATTAGGTGTATATATAAGTTATAGTATTCTTGATTTCCCGGATTTATCGGTTGATGGAACATTTCCACTGGGAGCCGCAATTACAGCGATGCTAATAATCGGTGGTGTCAATCCGTGGTTGGCTTGTTTACTATCTTTTTTTGTTGGTGCAGTAGCTGGTGTTATAACGGGATTACTACATGTAAAATTTAGAATTACAGCACTTTTAGCGGGGATTTTAACCATGACTGCACTTTGGTCAGTGAATTTAAGTATTGCCAAGACATCGCTTTTGTCTACTTATGGTGCCAAAACTATATTTAATAGTGGTATCATTATGTTGCTACCAGATATTTTTGCACCTTGGAGAGTATTGATCTTAGTTACTATTTTGGCTATATTTATGAAGCTATTATTAGACTGGTACCTTACTACACAATCGGGGATGTTACTAAGAGCGGTCGGTGATAATCAGCAGCTTGTAATATCACTTGCCAAAAACTCTGGTCATGTGAAAATTTTAGGCCTTGCAATTGGGAACGGATTTGCGGCACTTGCTGGATCAATCTTATGCCAACAACAGAAGTTTTTTGATGTGAATATGGGAACTGGAATGATTGTGATGGGGCTTGCTGCAGTTATTATCGGTATGACAGTTTTTCGGAAGATGACTATAATTAAAGCGACAACAATGGTAGTATTAGGTGCTATTGCTTATAAAGCTTGTATTTCTATAGCAATTAATTTAGGGTTTAATCCAAATTATATGAAGTTAATAATGGCAGTAATTTTCACAATCGCACTTGTAACCAACAACTTCACTAAGCAAAGAGAAGGAGGCATAGTGGAACGTGGATAAGTTACAACTTAAAAACATTAAAATGATGTTCAATCCTGGTACAGTTAATGAAACACAAATATTTAATGATTTTAATTTAAGTATAAAAGAAGGACAGTTCGTATCGGTTATCGGCAGCAACGGTTCAGGGAAAACTACGATGTTGAACTTAATCTGTGGAAGCTTATCACCTACTAGTGGCAGTATTTTGCTAGATGGCAAAAGCATACTAGAATTAAAAGAGTTTGAACGTGCAAAATTTATTGGCCGTGTTTTTCAAGACCCATCAAAAGGTACTAGCCCGGGTATGACAATTTTAGAAAATATGGCATTGGCAGATAATAAGGGAAATGTATTTGGAATTAAACGTGGTATCAATAAAAGACGTAAAGATTATTACCGAACATTACTTGAGCAATTAAAGTTAAATCTTGAAGATAAATTAGATGTAGCCGTTGGATCATTATCTGGTGGGCAACGACAAGCAATGTCATTACTTATATGCACGATGACACCGATACAGCTATTGATTCTTGACGAACATACGGCAGCACTTGATCCGAAGACAAGTGAACGAATTATGGAGTTGACTGATCAGCTGGTGCGTGAGAAGAATTTAACCACTTTAATGGTAACACATAATCTGCGCTATGCTGTAGAATACGGCAATCGACTGATTATGATGAACAAGGGTGAAGCTATAATAGACGTAGCAGATGAGCAGAAAAGTGAGCTAGATACTGATTTACTCGTTAAGAAATTTAGCGAAATCAGTATAGAGTTAGGTAATTAATGATATAGTAGCTATGATAACTTAATAGTAAAAACAGGTGTGATTAGATTTTTATGTAGAATCATAATCACTGAAAAG
>Ga0265293_10005412_pt1 | contig 21321 bp, 30 predicted proteins | sample Munlanlewell138R_FD_192505 | JGI IMG/M metagenome (GOLD analysis project Ga0265293, IMG submission 192505) | Leachate microbial communities from a municipal landfill in Southern Ontario, Canada - Leachate well 138R | ecosystem: Engineered > Solid waste > Landfill > Unclassified | place: Canada... | reverse complement strand
TCACCTCCAACTATAATGACCTACCAATTGCCAAGGCCCAAATCGCCTGTTTCTAATGTCGCTGGACCGTTGAACAGTACTGTGTGAACGAAGTACCTGTCAGCATCGAGACAATGGTCATTTTCCTTTGTCGGCTTGTCCTCGCCGCGTTCCTGAGCTTTTGGATCCCAGACATAGGAATAGAACTCACGAAACGTATTTGTGCAGCAATCGTTGAAAAAGATCATTCTGGTCTTAAGCGCCGTTGCAACGTTGCGGATTCCATCAAGCACCTCATTGTTGGCGTTCATGACCGGGAACTTGCCCTTTTGCTTAATTAGGGCAATAAAAGAAGCGGCGCTCGGGTCAACGATTACCGCCTTGAGTTTAGGCTCGGAATAGTAGTCATAAGGATCATAGTTGCGATCCTTGTCGTAGAGATCCCCAATGAACTTTTCCAAGTCCTTATAGTAGTCTTCATCGGTTTTTTGCTTACCCTCATCCCGGCCAGAGTAGTAATACTCCTTGACCTTGTACCACTTCTTGCCATACTTACCCCACAGACCGAAAGTGGTAGGGTTCTGGGTGCCATAGTCAACGGAGACGTAGTATTCAGTGTAGTTCCTAGGTTCAGTAGGGACCTTGTGGACTGACTCGTCAAACATGTCATAAATAACGCCTTCCGCCATGACCCAAAGGCCCAAAATGTAGCGTTTGAAGAACACACCAGCAAACATCCGGCGAAATCGTTCTTTGACCTTCTCGGAAAGGGTCAAATTATCGTCCATCGTGAAGTGAAGATGATAGATCCGCTTTTCCTCGGCTTTGTCGATATATTCAAGCTTCATAAAATGATATGGGCCACGTGGGTTACAGTTCATGAAGATTTTCGAGCCATCGATAGAACAGCGGCCAATCATCTGATCCACAAAAGAATGCGGAAACAAAGCCACCTCATCGGCCAGGGCCCCTGCTGCGGTTAGTCCCTGCAGCACGTCCTGGGACGATTCATTATTGGCACCAAAACAGTAATATGTGTTGCGGCCAATAACGATGAAGTTCTCTGATCGGTTATACTCATATGGAATACCCCAAGCACTAAGGATCTGAAACATTGGTTTGAGCACGTTGCGTTTTAAAGCTCCGATGCTTTTGCCAGCAATGATGAAATCTTCCCCTTTGGGAAACGCCTCGAAGGTCCACTGAAGAAAAGAACAGATCATGGCAATAGTCTTACCGCTCCGAATGGCTCCATCGGCAATCACTATGTCGTAGCCTTTGTAAGGAGAACCATCTCGCCACCAATTGAGAAGTCTGCGCTGCTTAATAGAGAACGGCCTGAACCGAAAGGATTTAGCCTTACGTTTACTCCGCCTCATCGTAATCATCCTCAAACAGAGCTCTCACTTCATCTACTGCGACGGTTGTGGCCTCGATGAAGTCTTGGATAGCCTCCTGGTCACTTCCAGCACCATCTCCGGTTAGCTTCAAACGCTCAAGATCTAGCTTGGCCTTGTCAACTGCGAGTTTTTCTTCATCAATCTTACGTTTCCACGAATCAGGAATAACGTCCCGGTATTGCTCCAATTTCTCGAGAGCTTTCATCTTATCAATTAGCTGGATGCTGGCTCCGTCTCTTCCTTGTTTGACGGACGAAATCAACTGGCCATCTACCATGAACGATTCCTTGAACCTCATCACGTTTACTTCTTTTAGTAAGGGTTCTTTTTTCCCCGTATCTGGGTTCGTTATTATAATCGGACTACCTGAGGCCATGACGGGAACTAACTGCGTGCCGAACTCAACGAAATCAGTTATATCTGCAAAAGCAATTTTGGCATACTGGTTTAAAATGTCCATGGCGTCAACGTACAGTTCGCTGGCCATAGCCCGCTTTAACCTCGTGAGCTCTTGCTTTATTTTAGGTTTCCTTAAGTTTTCGTGACCAATGACATGAGCCGTGTGTGGAGAATATCCAGCCTTGATGGCGGCTTGCGTAGCATTAAACGTCCTTAAATAGTGCAAACAAAAAAGACGCTGCATATCTGTAAGATCAGCATCTTCTAACTCCTCTAGAATCTGTAGGTCCATTCTAGACTCGGAATCCTCTTTCTTCGCTACAGCCTTTCCCCGTTTCGTTGCACGTTTTTCCCTAGACGTTGCTTTTTTGCTTTGCGTTGCCTTCTTTTTCTTCGGGTTATCGTTCGGCGTTGCAACACTAGCGCCGGACAACTCCGCATCCCAATTTTCTCTATTCTTGCGAGAACGTAAGGTGGCGGCCTTAACACCATGCTTCTCAGCCAAGTCTTTAAGCACCAGCGTGCCGTGACTATCAAGATACTCTTGCTTGATTACTTCCCAATCTGGTTTGTTAGCCACACCACCACCTCGTTGTTAGTGAATTAAAAAAGAGCCCGAAGGCTCTATGATGTCTGTTGTTTGATCCAATTTCGATCACTCTGAGTATATCGACGCTTGCTTTTCCCCAAAACAATGAATCGATTTCAAGGCTTCTATGGCACCCAATGCCCAAGTGTAGTGCTGATCATCTGAATGGTCATTTCCGCTATCTAGTCCACATATTGTTTCCAAAGACCAGCGCACACGATCTATATTTTCTTTTGTATTCCCCCTGATACTTTTGGTCTTTTCCAAACTAGAAAGTATTGAGTCGATTGTCGCCAATAATTGAAGGCGAGCTATCGAATCATCACTTTCGTACAAAGCTTGTGCTAAATCTTCGAGTTTATCAATAGCCATCAATGGTTCCATGGCAATCCCCCCTTTTTTTGCGCTTATCTGCTAAAGATAATATTGGACATATTAGCAGAGATGCCTTCTACAAGTGGGGGGGAAAAGTCAAACTTACACTTTACCCACCATAACCTTATCACATGTTATATCGCCTTGACAATGCCCTCTTTTTGCCCTGAGTATATCCCCAGCTACAGGGCTTTTTTGAGTCCATCAATGCCAAAGAGGAGGGCACTTAGTCTTTCGCAAGCTATGTCAATGTCCTTGTAGACGGTCCTTGGGTGGATTTGTTCGTCTAGGGCAATTTCATCAACCGACATAGAAACATCGGTTATATACATGTTATGGATGATCCTATATCGCCTCATATCTTCTTCTGCATTTGACTGGTGACAAAGGATCTCGAAGATTTTCATCATCTCATCAATGTGAGCTAATATAATGGCGGTACGCTCGGTAGTCCGTTTAATGCTCTCAATGTAGATCTCCTCGCTAGACCAAAGATCATCAATAGAATCCAGAATATCAATGGCATTCACATTCATGGTGTCAACAATAATCTCTGAACGCTCAAATATGGCATTTTGACAATGCGCTTTCAAAGTACGGTAATTGCGTAGTAATAGTTTCGTGTTACGGAGCCTGCGATCATATCGACCTTTAACCGCTCTATTTTTCTCCTTCTCAAATGCTTCAAGAGCTGCTTTCGCCCCAGCCTCTGCTGCCAACCTGATGATTTCCCGTTGACTTAATCCATTTTTGCTCATTTGTGCAGCTCCTTTCAGTTTGAACAGTTTTCCCAATTAAAAAAGCCGACACAGCAGGTGTTATCCTGCAAATGTCGGCGTCCGTTCTTTGGGTAGCCTTAACTAGCGATTCGTTTCCACGAGCCTTTAACCCGATGCTTAATGGGTGCTCGAAAGTAGTATCTTTTCCCAGCAGCATCTTTCACCCACGTCTTATGGTAGGGCCAGTGAGTTCTTTGCTCGACCTCCAGTTTATCTTTGTCGACAATAATTTTCAGAGTATCTCCTGGTTCAAGGACTGTAGGTAAACTTGGATGACACTCGGCATAGATGTCCATTAAGTATTTCTTGCGTCCCGCCGGGATGCCCCAGCTGGTTATAGTTGTGCGCCTTACACCTACATTGGCACACTCAATGACCACACTTGGACTCATTGCTACGCCAAGATGACCAACATAAGCATAACTAACATCGACTTTAATTAAAGACTGCCTTTCCACGCTCCAACGATTAAGAGCTATCCCAACCTGAACCGTGGTCAAAAAGGCTGCATATGTTGACACGATCGCGGCGTAAATTGCAAGAATCTTGGTCAAAGTCTCTGGGTCTAGCTGTAACATACCGTTCCCCCAATCCCCTTTGTCTTCACCCCACCCTCTCCCGCTCATACTTATCCACGAAGATGGGCTTGCCATTTTGAACCTTGATGATGATCTCGCCATATTTAATCGACCTGAGTGCTTCTTCTACTTTTCTTACCGCTTCGCTAATCGACATAGTTTTGTTATCCACGATTCACACTCCTTTAATCATTCGTGATAGTTCCACCATTTTCCTGCTGGTTGGTGTGAGGATCTGAATCAAGTCTGCTGGGTACATCTTGCATCTCTGGCCGCAGTAACTCAGTTTGAACCGCAAAGGCTATGTTTAGGATCACACCGCCACCTCCGAGTAAAGTGCACTTATCACAGGACTAGCTTTGTCACCCAGGAGCTCCTCGATAGCGAGAGCAATGGTCCCTGCTTGCTGTAGGAGATCGGCCTCTTTGGCGAGTTTCTCTGCTTGTTCCAGCTTGCTTTTGGCAGCAGTAGCAAAGTCATCCACCGTAGTCTTGGCCGCATGGCCGACATCCTCTCTGGACACAACTGGAGATTGTTTTTTCTCGGATTCCACAAGACTTGCTTGTGGAGCACAAGCCCCCCTCATTGTGACCTGGATCCCTATACTCTTAGCATGGTCTAGGAGCTTGTACAAGCGGTGACTGGTTAGGTTGAACATGGCAGTCATCTTTCTCACGGATGTATTCCTGTTGTACTCTTCAGCTACTAGTCGTGCTTGCTCATCTAAATCAAAGTCCGCAAACAGCATCTTTACATCCTCCTTGCCTAGAATCTCACTGATCGGTTTCATTTTGGGCACCTGCGCTTTTGGTCTGACAAACAACTCTCTCTTTCGGACCTCCCCATCCTTGCTGACGCTCACTAGAGGATCTGCAAACTGCCAAGCCTCGGGTGGAGTTTCGAGGGCCACAAGACCGTCAGGTAATCGCCCAAACTTTTGTTCGTATGTTTTCATGCCTTGGCTTTTCCCCCTCACGCACTCTTCTTCAAATCCTTCACGACTTCAATCTGCGGCTTAATCAACTCATCATCCAGCCCTAGATAAGCCAGTCCAATTCTCGCCAGCGCATAAGCATCTACTTCATCATTGGTCTTGGCCTCGAAGCCCCAACGCTTAAAGACCCCGAGCCTAACCTCATCTTTAGCAGCATTGCCTTTGCCACAAGCGAATTTCTTAACCCGAGTTGGTGGTACAATTAAGTATTTCCAGCCATCGACATATAAGGAGTGTTTGACCACCCCGCCAAGCTCCGCAAGAGGAGCCATGGCATTGGGCCTACCAAAGGCATAACCCTCAATTACTATAAGATCTGGTTGATTGAGACTAACCAATGCCATAATCTGCTCCCTGAGGTGTTCGAGTCTGGCCTCGCCCTTGAATTTGCTCTTGATGACCATGCTTTCCGTACGAAGACCTCCCTGGCCCTCCCCGGGGCTGAGAACTACAGCCCCGGTACTAGTTAACGATAAATCTAAGCCAATTACGGTTAGTGACATAAGAATTGATCTCCTTTCCTACTCCAAAACCATGTACTCGTACCAGCCACAGTAGAGATATTTGATAGTTACACCTACGGCCAGAGGATGCTTGTCCCAAACCTTTGCAGATGCTTGATCGAAATTATCAGCGTAAATCCTACGAGATGTCACCTCTATCGCTCCTGACATGCTGGACAAACATCAAACCATAATCCGTCTTCTAATCGCTTACCTCGCCAACCATTTTCCTTCTTATAGTCAACAGCTTCCGTGAATTCGGCAAACTCTTCTTCAGCCTCTATTTCGCAACGATCACAGATGAGATAGTACACCCCATGAATCTTATCAATCATCTACCCTACCTCCCTTATCTCTGGACCAGCTTGTCCCACACACTGACTGCAAAGGTTCTCTTCGACCCAGTGACAACCACCTTGGCAAGCATCGTTCCAGGTGCATCCACAAACCCTGCAACGTTGTTCTTCCAGTGGCCAGTGGTACACATTGTCTTGAAGTTTGGTGTCGTAGATTCGATAAGATTCACCAAAGACCTCATGGAGGCTGCGAGCTTCCATTTGGAGTTTGTCTAAATCTTCCTCTTCGCCAAGTCTTACTGCATGATGGCGACTATTGAACAAGATGTACCGAGTCTTCGTGATGGTTTGCCTGGTTCTTCTCTTAGCGTTTTTCATCGTAAAGCTCCTTTCCTTACTCCCTTAAAATTGGGTGACTTTAACTAGACACTATGGAAATAGTGTTTTCAAACTTTAGAAGTACTATATGTAGTTGTAGGGTTAGTCCATGGCATCAGCCCTTCATTTGGCGTTTTCGACTATGCAGCAGCTCGCTTGAATACCACAGCCATCTCTTGTCTAAATGGCATCAGCCAGTCACGCAGCAGCACATCCTTGTCCCAGGCGCCCCCATTAGAAGCAAGAAGGGGATTGTAGTCCAGTTTCAAGCTGCCATTGTCAAGTGTATTGAGTCTGGCTCCACCACACCTCAGGCCATGCAGCAATCCGAATATGCTGCCTCCACAGGGTAGATCTTTTGGCTTGTTTGAGAACGTTTGATTGACCAAGATCTGAACATCGTACTTTTGGGCCGTAATTAGCACACTGGCCCACAGGATATGATCCTCTCTCAGATCTGGACGAGGATCTCGATCCGAATCTGACATTGGCTTGCTTTTTTTGCCCGAGAGAATCTGGGAGTACTTGTTCATAAGGGACGCTCCTTTCTACGTGGAAAAGTTACGGGGTTACACTAAGTTACATAAAAGTTACGCGCTAAACGCTTTATTCGTCGTGCTTTTGCCATGGTGTAACTTTGTAACTTTTAAAATGTACCCATATAATCAAAACAGAGAAATTACACTATTAGACGTGGGTAAGAATTCTTCTTTATTATTTTGAAATTCTCCAGCTTCCCAGGTTACAAGGTTACAAACTCTCAAATCTGCGTCTATACCGGTGTTTCAGGTGTAACCCGTAGCGTAACCCAGTGTAACTTTGTAACTTTTACCCTACAAAAGGGAGCCAGTGCCCCTAGAGGCATTCTGCATTCTCACTTCTCGGTCATAGACGCTCTCTGCAAGTTCTACTACAGTTGAAGGGACACTAGCCTCATCCAAAGCAATAACAATGCCTTTTCTGGCCACTCCGCTGAACCTGACCGTCTTTGAATCTTTACAATACGACTCATCCTGCAGATATTTAAGTACACTCATGCGGTCAAATGGTTCTTTACCGGTCCTCCTGCGATAATACTCAGCCCACTTGTTATAGACAGCCGGGAACCATAATGCGAACTCTTCATTGTGCTTCAACACCTTGAAATGGTCTGGCCCCAGCTCGCCTTCGGACTCTAGAACCACCACGTCATTCCAAAACTGCGCCAGCATGTGCTCGTCCTCTGCGGCCTGTTTGACTTCCTTGCACTCCTTGAACACCCACTTGATGAACTCCGGATCTTGCTTGACCGTGACATCAAAGCATGCGGCGATGATGGCCCAGTTTTCAGCCGTCCTATCTGTGATATCTTGTTCGACCAGGGCTGCCTTCATGTCTTTGATAGCTTTGATGATTTTTGGAGCGTAGTAGGGGTAATTAACGATTAAGTGGTAGACAAATCCACTAAACTTCTCACTTGTCTTGTTGAGCCAATCATAGTGCTCCCGGTTTCGCTTATTCTCGCTGATCTGAAGCGGGATAGTCCTCGTGAAAAGCCCATTATCCTGGGGGAGCTCCTCGCCGCTTATTGCGACTGTGCTATGGACAGAGTAGGACCTTGCCCCAAACTCCGACTTGATTCCTTTGCCAGATGCCTGCCTGTTGTAGGCCGATCTGAGATAGCCATCTTTCTTGGTTACCTCTCTCTCATTCCTGTACTCATCAAACCACACTCCAAGGCTCGACCTGTAAGCCAGCACCCGCATAATGTAGTTTTGCGTTGATTCTTTGAGGCCGATGCCCTCTGTCTCGATGCCAAAGAACATCATGATCCAGCGCATGAATGTTGTCTTACCGGACTGCCGCTTTCCATGAGGGAACAAGAATGGAGATGACTTAAACTCTTTGAAAATCACTCGACTAAAGACTGACGCGACTACCCAACCAATACCCATGTAAGCGGCGTAGCCACCCACGTTTTCCTTAAATCGATCGGCCACTTCTCTGATGAATGTACGGGAATCGTCCAAGATATAGAGGCTTGGTATCGTATCTTGCGATTGCTCTCCCCTTGGGCCAATATCCAGTGACTGGGGCTTGTAACCTACACCATCTACCCAAAACACTCCGTCATCATCAGGACAGTAAACCTCGCTGTATGCCATTCCATCTTCGTATAGGAGCTCGCTGGAGGGGATTGGTGCATCTTCTCCATACATGCCGATACTACTTAGATGGTTCTTAATGGCCAAGTTGCCAAACAGCCAAAAGCCTGGTTTGATTTCTCCAATCATCTCTGGAGTGTAGATAATAGCCCCTGTATCTCTCGCTAGCTCATATTTCCAAATCTCTGTGAGGTCTGTCCCATTGCCTTCGAACACATAATTGCCCTTGCCAAAGCAAAACTTCTTGAACTCACCAGGACCCGCCATGTCAGTTGGAGTCATTGTAAAAGCATCCGAGGATTCGCCAAACTGATTCACAAACCTCACGTGACGGATACATCCCTCAGAGCTAAAGTAACTTGCCTCGATGTTGATCACGAAGTTTGAGAGCTGCTCTTCATAGGTGACATCGCCCCTCTTCCGTTCGATTAAGTACTTCCCATATTCTCGCCTGATGGGTGAAGTGGTGAAATATCGAGCGATCTTCCGCCTGACAATCCGCTGTGCACTTTCAGGGAGTATGTCCAAGTACTCCGTTGGCGGCACGGCTGACCTGATTACATTGACCATATCTTGCTTGGTCTTACCCATGGCCAAGGCCATGTCAAAGTCAATCTTGCCATTTTGCATCCAATCATCTGGGAGTGTACCAATATCTGCTATGAATCCTTTGCGACTAAGTTTGTACCCCATTATGTAAGCCCAATAGGGAGTGTCCCAACGATCTTCGGGTTTTTGCTTATAGTTGGAGAAACTCGGATTATCCTTGACCTCATTATCAAATACAATCGTGACATGCTTTACGCTGTGTTGCTCTAAGAGAGAGACAAGTCGTTCAAAATGTTTACTAGCAAAGCTACTTACTCCCGGTACAGCAATGGCCGGAATTCCTAGCTGATAGAGTGCTGCTGCCTTAAATTCGCCCTCTGTGATTATGATATGTTTAGGCTTGTCCTTGAGTAAGAAACTGCAATAGGGCTGTACCCGTACGTCTGCAAGGCCCAACTTGTGAGGTCTAAGCAGTGTAATCTGTCTGGATGAATCAAGATAAGGTATAATGACTCGGTCTGGTTCGGTTAACTGCGTGGCAGGAACTACCGCATTGTTCACTCTCGCGAAGACCCCGGAAGCAATTAGAGCGTCATCGTCAAACTGATTTCTAAGCGATTCTAGGGCTTGTTTGTTCCCTGATGATACAAACCTTAAGTCGTTGATTGTTTTGTCGGAGAAGCCCCGTTTTAACTTAAGCTCGGCCCTGTGTTTTGAGTCTAGTTGACAACGGGAAAGATACGCTTCGTAGATCTGCTGTGATGAGGAAAGTTGCTGTTGCTCCCTTAGCTCTTGAGCCTGGTTAAAAGCCGCGAGGTCACGTGTAGCACTGGCCTCATCCATACCCCGGATCACACGCAAGAACTCAATGGCTCCTGCCCCTTGTTTACTACATGCCTTGCATCGCCATTTACCAGGAGGTTTAGTTTGGATTGACAGCGATGCGTTGGTGTGGCAAGCCGGACAGGTGGCCAGTGCCCAGTCCGTGCCACCTGCGTCAATCCCCAGAACCTCACTCCAAAAGGCGCCCCAATCGCGGACAGTTATGTCTATGTCATGTTTCTGCTTTTTCATTAGTTATCACTATCCCTGCGTGATTTTGAATCCGTTCAGCAAGCAAGCTGTAGCGCTCTTCGATTTTGTTGTTACGAGCTGCCTGTTTGACTCCAAACCCATCTGATATGAGTACCAATCTATCCTTGGCCCGAGTCATGGCTGTGTACAGCAGATTACGCTGCAACATGATATAATGATGTCTGAGAAGGGGCATGATGACGAGTGGGAATTCCGAGCCTTGGCTCTTATGGATTGTTGCTGCATAAGCTAGCTGCAAGAGATCCAAGTCCTCAACCTTAAACTCGATGCTGGTACCATCAATGTTTGCCGTCATATTCCCCTTCCGAATTTCTTCTACTAGCCCAATCTGACCATTAAATACGCCTAAATCATAGTTGTTACGAACCACCATGACCTTATCACCAGCCCGAAACTGTCCAAGCTGAGGAATTCCTTTGCGCCAGGGATTGACGATATCCCTGATTGCTTGATTTAGAGCATTGACCCCACATTTACCCCGCCTCATAGGTGCAAGAACTTGAAAATCCATCACACCCATACCACGCTTAAGAGCAAGTCTGACTTGATTTAAAACCTCACTGGCACCCATCACATCATCGCCAACTGAGATGTACTCATAGTCACCAGATGATAGTGTTGGCGGTGTTTTACCCTCTGTAAGATTATTGGCATACTCCGCAATCTTAGACCCACCAGCTTGACGATAATTGTATTTAAGCCGTGTTGTGGTGATTTTGTGAGAACGAATGATATCTCTAAGAACTGAGCCAGGCCCCACGGATGGCAACTGATCGATATCGCCAACTAAGATAACTTGGTGTTCATCGGGGTTAAAAGCAGAGAATAAATCATGGGCTAATTCAAGATCAGCCATACTTGCTTCGTCAATCACTACAAGTGCAGGCCCAGGTAAAGGATTGTCGTAACCATGTTCAAATCCCCCAGCAATTGGGTTGTAACGGAGCAGACGGTGAATTGTCTTGGCTTCAAACCCTGTGGCCTCTTCCATGCGTTGCGCAGCTCTCCCGGTAGGGCTGGCTAGTAAAATATGTCGATGTAATTTTTCTCGTTTGGAGATCTCGCAAATAGATCTGATTACAGTCGTTTTTCCAGTTCCGGGACCTCCAGTCACAATTGACAGGCCATTAGTCACGGCCTCTTTGACAGCTTCCCGTTGCATAGGTGCATACTCTACACCAGCATCTTCTTCTGACCAATCAATGAGTGCTTCCATGTTATGGATAGAAATCGAAGGCCTGTTTGCAAACTCCTTGACCTTAGCAGCAAGCCTAACTTCAGCACTATGCAAGTGCTTAGCGTACACCGCATTACCTTCTCGAACTGCCTCACCGGCTTCAATCAACCCTTCCACAGCATCAGAGACCAACTGCACGTCCACATCAAAATCAAGCAGCTCCTTAGCCTTGGCCAAGATGTCTCTAGGCCGCAAATAACAATGTCCTTCGGTACCTGCTTCCGTAAGCAAGTACTTTACTGCTGCCTTAACTCTAAAGGGGCTGTCGTGTTCGATCCCAATGGCTTGAGCCACCGCATCGGCTTTCTTAAAACCAACTCCCCAGAGCTCATCAGCTAAAACATAGGGATTGTCCTTAACCACTTGAATGGAGTCAGAACCGAATTTGGCTACGATTTTTTGAACCAATGCCGGAGTGATTCCCTCACGACAAATCAGACCAGAGAGTTCTGCTGCAGTCTCATTTTGAGCTATGTTATCGGCGATCTCTTGTGCTTGGTCGGGTTTCAAGAAATCAAATTGTTTCAAACAGGATGGGTTTTCTCGAATCAGATCCAATGCGTTGTCTCCTAGCCCATCCACAATCCTCCTGGCTTTGGCTGGTCCAACTCCATAGGCGATGGTAGATAGATACCTTATGGCGCCTTGCCTAGTAACTGGGAGAAGAAGTTCGCAGGTTTCTACGGCAAACTGCTTGCCATACTTGTGATGGGACCTCCACTCACCTTCGAATCTATACTCGTCACCCTCACGAAGCTCTGGCAGATTCCCTACCGCAGTTACTCGCTCGTCCAAATCTGATTTGGCTCCCTTGGGTTTGATGGTAAGCACGGAATAGCCATTATCGGCGTTATGAAAGATCACTCTTTCAACAGTGCCAATGATTTCCGTGTCATCATCGGTTGCCTTTAGTATAGATACATTCCCTAGACTCACTTCAAGTTGCGTAGCCTCCACTGCTGCCATTTGCGTCACCTCCGTAGCCTCCACGACCACCCACATCGCCCACAAGCCTACCCTTGACGAAGCCAATCGTCCACAAGACCTTTGTGTGACAATGAGGGCAAACGTTAAGCGTTCCCTTGCTCGACCTCCTAGCCCACTCTGTGGGCTTATCCTTTCTGGTTGGTGGTCTCTGGCACATTTCGCATCGAGCTTTTCTGCTCACGTTCCTCGCCACCCCTATGATGGGGAGTGTATGCTCCCCATCACCAAATGTCTCGCTAACCAACTATTTACTACCAACTACCCGCCAGAATTAGGTGATCGGGAAGAGCTGTCTTAAGCCTGTCCACCTCAAATGCAATGGCGTCTTTGATATAGACATCCTTTTTGGGGCAAGTCAAGATGATTGACGGTTTCTCATCTTCAGATTTAGGCTTGATTAGTTCTAACTCGACCTCGATGCTGGCCTCATACTCACTATCGTTTAGAATAGGCATGTACGGTTCTATGACGCTAGGTAAGGCCACAAGTCCCTCTCTACCATTCGATTCTTTGTACATCACACTGACATTGCCAGCTTCGTCGTACTCATAGTCACCCTTAATTTCGGTGATCACTTGGAGCTTACGTATGTTAGCCACCAACATGTCTCGATCTGGTAGTTCATCAAGCTCTAGACGCCGTAGGAAATCAGCGAGTTGCTTTTGGTTCATCCTTCGACCGAACATCTCATTCCAGTTATCAAACTGCTCGGAAAGGTTAAAGGAATACATTGCTTGGTCTAGCGGTCTATCCTGAATACTGTCGTCCAGGATCACTCGTACATCGCCATTGTTGTAGAAAACCACAGTGTTTTCGACAGTACCTTTTCTCCTTACATAATCAATGACCGCAGACATAGAGCTGAGATTGTACCTCTGCGTGTTCCACTCGTGAATTCTTCTAACTTCCAGCGGTTCTTGAATAATGCGAACCGTTTCTGTGCCTGTCTGCGGGGTTATTTGAATCGCCATATCTTTGTCGCTCATATTTCGTACCTCCTGTGCTAACCTGGCTTAGGCCTTTTTTTCGCTTGCTTCAAACAGTGAAACTGCCTTAAGTTTTTCTTTGGGCTTGTCCACCTTGACAGAGAGCTCATTGTTATCACCAATGGAGATCGTGCCGTATTCAGCTCTGGAACATTTGGGTTTCTGGCTTTTAATCTCCGTCTCGATTAGCACCATAGTCTCCATGTCCTTGGGGCGGTGGAGCGTGACGCTAATTGTGATTTTACCCTTCTGACCCTTGCTCAACGCAGACAATACATCCTGATAGTGATTGATAAAATCTTGATTGAGCTGCCCGCCTTGTATCGTGGCTAGATTCAGCTCTTTGGAAAAGTCTCCATACATGCTAAGTCCTCCTTTCCATCGATGGTAAAAAAAGATGTTGTTGCGCTAACTAATACCCTGGTACACATCTCGCAGGCCTTGCAACAAGCTCGGCTTGTGAGGGCCCTTGATGTAAAGGCCCATCTCGTTCGCTTTACTGTAAACCATCGGTACTTTGCGACCCAATACCCGCGCGATCTCCTTGACGGGCATCTTACCATAACACTCTCGCACAAACTCTTCCTCATCGGGTGTCCAGGGCGTACCCCTTGGTTGCTTGCTCATGCGCTCACCTGCTCCCTAGCCACTCCCAGCCTCCGCAGAGCTTCATCTACGACTTCCTGAGGTAGCTTCTCACGGCTTCCGACGTCTTCAATGATCTCACGAGTTTCAAGGAACTTTGTTTCCCCTTCCTCAGCCAGCAAGCCAAGGAACTCAGCAATACGATATTCTCGTTCTGACTGAACCTCCAAGTGCTCCCTGCTCAAAACCTCATAGCCAGGGCGGGCTGATTGAAGTGGAATCATATTTACATCAATATCAAATCTTTCAACATCGCGGATCGTGAGTAGGCAGACCTGCACCTGACGCTCCATCTCCTCAGGGTGGGCCGACAGCCTGCAAAGTGCACCAGGATTAATAGCTAACATCTTGCCCCGTTTGTTTGCAGCCTCCATTCCTTTCGCTCCAAACCCAATGTGATGATGACCGGTGATGAGGATATCTGGTGCCCTCTCCTGCATAGCAATCTCGGATATCAGGGTATGGCGCATGTCGAATCCAGGACGCTGCTCCAAGATCATGCCGTGCACAAGACGGACTTGAAGTGACGCTTCGGTATCATCAAGGACATCCTGAGGCATTAGGTACTGCTCAAGGTCACGGTCTGTGTCTACGTTGTAGCCGTGGCCAGAAACCACGACTTGATCTTCATTGCCCAGAAAAGAACATGCCTCTTGAAGGTTTTGAATGTATTTTAGATTGGCCATGAACCCAAAGGGCGTGCGATTCAGGCTCGTTTGATTAGCCCCAAATAGATCATGATTACCCGGAATAGTCAGAAGCGGGCTCTTGGTTGTGCCATAGTTCCAAAGTAAGGTCATGACTTCCGCTATGCTTGGGAGCGAAACGGTAGGAGAATCAAAGAGATCTCCCGCTTGGATGATCGCATCCACCTTGTGCCTGTTGGCCAACTCGCAAACCTCAACGAGTTTGCGCCTGATGGCCGCTGGGTAATCATCAGTTCTGGAACGGGGATTGTTACCACGATAATGGACGTCTCCTACAATTAACAGCTTAATCATGCCTCTCCCACCACGCTTTCTCCATCAATTTTGCTGACCACAATACTCTTGTCCGCAACCTCAGCCAGAGCTGCTTGGTGGGTTACAAGGATTATTTGTCTGCCAGTTTTACGAGCGTACTCCTTCAAAAACACAGCCACATTGGGGGCAAAGGCAGAAGAAACGTGTTTGCCCACCTCATCAAGGAGTAGAGGCCCCTCTGGTTTTGGCCGGGACAGTTCTAATAAGGCAAGCCGTAGAGCCAAGGAGACGATGTCGACGACCCCACCGCCGCGAGAATCTTGAGGATCCCCTGCAACCACTTGGTCACCATATAGGGATACCACTTGCCAATCAGCGGTAGGAACTCCAGCACGCTCGCCAAGTCTAATTTCAAATGCCAATCCCTCTTCACCAAACACGGCTTGTAAGGCAGCTGTGACGGTCTGTTCGATGCGAAGTTTTAGCTGCTCACGGCTGAACTCACTCACCTTGCCAAACAACACCTGAACCTGCCTCCATGTATCCAGGTCTGCCTGCAGCTCCTCTTGTTTGGCTTCCAACTTAGCCTTATCGGAGCGAAGGAGCTCCAGCTGCCCCTCCGCCTTCTGGTGCCTCGACCTAAGCTCTGCTAGCCTAAACTCCAGGCTGTTCAGTGTTAGGTGTCCTTGTCCGATCATGATACGAAACTCCCTAAAGTCTGGGTTGGAACAGGCGCTGGAGGCAGTAGCGCTTCGGCCTTGGTTAGGGCCTCGGCAATTTCCGCTTCAAGACGTGTAATTTCCGCATCCAACTGCTCGGGTTCAATGCCATAGGCCCTGATTTCGGCTTCTAAGTCGGCCTGCTGTTTTTGTAAGCTCTCCAGGGTAGCTTCAGCCTTGGCCTTCTCGGTACGGGCTACCTCGGCCCGTTGTTTCAAAGACTCCAATCTATCCGCAAGGGTAATGTTGTTGTTCATTTAAATAACCTCCCGAAGTTTAAACTCATGTGCCTGTGCCCCACAGGTAGGACAGATGCCAGCTTCGTTTAGCGTTTCATAGTAAAGCTTCTTGGCATTTTCGTGGGTGTGTGTAGCCAATTCCAGTGAACCTAACGTTTTTTCTTTCGTCTCTCTTACACTGCTCAAAACGGAGTTGTATTTCCGAATTTGCGCCAACTTTGCCAAGGAACTCGCAGAGCCTGCCACCATGGAACTAACTTTATCAATGCCCTCCAGTTGTTCCATGGTTTTCCTAGCTTGGTTAAGCTCATGTTGTATAATGACATGTGGAGTGTGATACCTATTCAAATCCGCCAGTCTAGCTGATGCGGCACTGGCTTTTTCAAGATGTACGGAGAGCTCCGGGACTCCTTTGATTGTTTCTAAATGCTGTCTATACTCGGCCACAAAATTGACTGTCGTATCATGTCCCCGCTTAAGCCTGATAAGAGTCTGAAAGGCCTCCAACTTATCAAAGGTGCCATAGATGTAAACTGCTGCGTCATCCGTAAACTCGTAGCGGGAATAAATGTGGAGTGTGCCCTCGATGTTATCTGTCAAAGCGCAGCGTCTTTGCATTAGTGTCTGGAAGCCTGTGAATTGAAGCTGTTTCGAGGACGCCTCATTCAGGGCGTCTGCCGCTCCGTCTAAGCCCCGATACCTATCTAAATACTCCTTGCCCCGACTAATACGACCCGCCAACTCGTCAGACTTGGCCTTTAAGCCTTGGAGTTCCCTAAGCCGTTCCTGCCTAGACTTAATCGTCTGAACGAGCACTTCCAGCTGAGCTAACGTCACACCCAACCCTTCGACCCAGGCAAGCTCTTCAATTTGCTCGTCTTTTGTGGTAAGCTGGGCCTCGATCGCTCTCAAATCCATAGCATGCCGGTAGAGATCTGTGCCTAGCTGTTTATTTGCCACATCCACATCTTCCGTACCGGCAAGCTTACCCAAGACCTTGGCTCTGAAGCTTGAGGCAATAGAGTTACCCAGGAACGGCCCGTCCAATTGCTCAGCAATGTTCAATTTAAGATCGATGTCCCCGACATCCACGGGAGACACCCCTAGTACCTGCTGGACCTCTGCGGGAACGTTGGTACCGAACCCCTCATAAACTTGTTCATCTCCACCGGGATGAGCGACAATGTACTGGTTTTTGCTTGGAGTCCGTAGTCTTGCTACGCTCCAACCATCATCCATGGTCACTCTTACCTCAGCTATCGTACATCCTACCCGGATAAAATCTGTACCTTGAGGTTGGTTGAAAAACACCCAGCGCAACGCTCTCAGTATGGATGTTTTTCCTGAATCTGAATTTCCGGTAATCACTGTCAGGTGGCCTGATGGAGAGAATTCAACTGTCGTGTTAGCGTGAGACTGGAAATTGACGATTCCGACTTGCCTGATGGATTTCATAGCCATCCTCCTTTTTGCGGAATGAGTGGGTCAGGCCGAAACCTGACCCGGTGTCCTCTGGTTAGAACGGCTCATTATCGTCCATGACAGGCTCATCCACAAAGTCCATCACATCATCTTGCAGATAGTCATCGGAATCAACGCCCATGGCCTCAGCAGCTTGCTGCATTGCAGAGCGCATCTTAGCAAGGCGCATCATCTCTTTTGGTGGCACTGGATCCCCAAGTTTAAAGCGGCCTACCGCATAAGAGAACTTGCCAGCCTTCTCAGGGGTGAGTGTTGCCACCGTCTCCACGGCCACATCAGTAATGCCCTTGGTGAGACGAGCTGAGATATACTCGTCAAAGCTCTTTAAGCTAGTTGGCGGGAAGCTCACAAATGCAGGAAGTTGATAGCCAGGAAGTACGAAGAATACTCTACGCATCTCCTTGCAGGCCTTACCTGCTGTGGCGTTCCCTGCCTCGTCCTCCCCACTCCCCCACTGGTTCATAGGGCAGGTTGCGCAGGAACGTTCCATCCCGTCACGAGTTACGCCTGTGATCCCATCCATAGAGCTGCACTCAGGTACATTATCATCTGCACCTTTGACCCAATAGCCGCGGGTCTTTTGTTTGTAGACGATCACGCCCCGAAGCTCGTCCAAGGTTTGGCCAGACGGGTCTATGAAACTACAGGCGTCTTTGTTGATCTTGATCCGTGCCGGCCTGAGGGTTGCCCCCTCACGGCTTACCTCAATCTCTTTCAGATAGAACTGGGCGAACTCCATAATCTCTTGGGGAGTTAAGCCGGTCGTATCGATGCCTGCTGCCTGCAAAGATTGGGCAACGGAATCAGGGATTGCTACTGCATTGGTTTTTTCACTCATCGTGGTTCCTCCTCAGAATCTAATCTAATTGCATCAAAACTAAGATGATGGAGCGGGCAGGATTGGTTACCTGCACCTGCGTTCAGTTGGTTGCGCCCACTGGCAGGAGGGCACGTCTGCCCTGCGACTATCTATTCCGCCACCGCTCCATCAAACAGGAAAACGAAGTATTTAGGCCCCCAGTGACGCCATTAGCTCCAGGCGGCCAGTAGTAAGTCTCATCACCGAGCTTGCAGCCGCGAACTGATTATTGAGCAAATCAAGGTCAAACTGGGCAGCGGTCACTGCCGATTCAAATGTTTTGTGGTCCTTGAGCTTTGCCTGATACGATGTCGACTCTTTGAGACGCTTGGCAAGTTCTGCCTTGCGAGCCGTATCGTTGGAGAATAGTGGCTTGCCAGTCGAAGGATTTTGTGCCTCTGTTATCTCAACAAGGATCATCTGCTCCTCGAAAAGCAACTCTGCCTTTGACGCTTCCAGGCTTTCTCTAGCTGACTGCAACTGTTGCTGTTTGTGCCTGATTTGCTCGGGATAGGACATCAACGCATTTTGCAACTTCTCAATGTTGAGCGCCTGCTCGATCGAGTTAACGAGCTTGGTATTATCCAGCCTGTTTCCGATAGGTTGTACACTCATTTGTGTCACTCTTCCTTTCTAGGTGATTTTGAATCGTATCGGCAATCTTACGCAGGTGTTCATCACTTCCGTAGATCGTAAGGTGACTATCAATGGTCAGGAGGTTCCCGTTCCCCTCAGAGATTTGTGCTGTGACGTTGATATCACCCTTTAGAAACATGTAGCCTGCGATCTTTGACTCAAACACACGCCCTCCCCCTCTTGAGTTTGGATTCTCGTTGTGATATACTACTAATAGATGGTTTTAGCCGTTGCCCCTTACTCTGTGCCACCAGAGAGGGGTTCTTTTTAATTCTCATACTTGAGGTTTTCAAGACACTCTTCCGAACAACAGCATCCAAACTCACCTTCTGGAACTCCATCACCGGCGACAAACTCTTCGCCGCAAAATTGACACTCTTTCACAGACTTATTTGCCATCTAACTCCTCCCCCTTATTTTCTTCGATGACGTCCAGCATCGGGGTGATAATCTGTTCCTCCAACCGGCAATGCGGACAAAGGTTAATTCTTGCATGTTTCCCGTCACAATCACCAGAACAGGGATAGCTACCATTCGCCCAGTGTGCCTTTAAGACCAGCCTGTGCAGGTGGGCCTGTTCTTGCGTGCTGAGGCTTCCGAGCACCTTTTTCAGTGCCTCCTTCATAAACTCGCCACCCCTTACTGTGCTTTTTCAAAGTCAGATTTCCCCTTAGAGAGAAGCCAACGCTGAACCCTACGAAGGCGTTCCTGCCCAACTTCACGCTCTTCTTCTGGGAGAAACTCGACCCTTATCTCTAGCTCCGGTTTTTCTTGGTTCGACTTGATTTTTTCGCCCACAACTCACTCCCCCTAGGCCACCGGCATCCGCCTAGTATACGGCTCATGGCACTGCCTGGTAGCGAATCCTCGTGCAAATAACTTTTCATAGCCTCTGATTGCCTGTTCTTCGATGTCGATGTTGTAATAACTGTGGACCATGGCAAAGAACGTATCTTTGGCTGCCACAATGTCCATCACTTGTTCAATGGCGTGCTCCAGGGCTATGTAGTCCGCATCAGTTAGTTCACCAGCGTTCAACTTGTTTCGAAGCGCCAAAGCCTCCAGGGCCACAATTGCCTCAGTAAACTCCTCAATCAGAACATCCCTCACCGTCATTGGATGCATGTCCACTAAGTCAAGATATGGCATTGTAACCACATTGATGGGACACTCAAAGCAACACTGATGCTTATATGGCTCGCTTCCGGTGTACCGAACAAAAAGACAGGATACATCTGGAGGGACATTGCATACTTCCCTTTCGTAGTTGGAGATTGTTGACCTATCCACCCCACAAGCCTTGGCCACTTCGGCCTGGGTCAATCCCAACCGTTCACGTTCCTGTCGCATTATGACGCCTAGTTTACTCACTCTTCAAACCTCCTTTATTTGGGTAGTTTGTTTTTCTTAGACTACGGCAGCTGTAAGACTTCGTAAGGATAAATCGTCGCACTGTGTGTTAAGCCATTTAGCTTCCTGATTTCGTGAATAACTTCGCCTGTGTGCTGTCCTGGATAATACTCAGTGGCTATAGCCCAAAGGTTGTCCCCCGGTAGCACCTGGTAGGTTTTGGGCCTTGACGGTTCAGGACCGGCAACAACGATGGGCATATCGAGCCATGGGCCGTAAAAGCAATCGTACAGCCACCAGGCAGCGTAGCCTAGAGTTGCTACAAGGATCAGTGCAAGACAGATCGCCAAAGTCGACTCCACCCTATCCATTACGTTCACTCCCTCCTTGGGTTTTGTATGAAACTCCCACACCTAGCTACTTTCGGTGTGAGTTGCTATAGTGGTAGAATTTGGTTAACCAGAGAAGAATTCCAATACAGCGAAGTCTTGATCGGCGTCTAGTGCATGAGCCAGCATGTACTTGTCTGATCGCGGTGTGTTCTCTGGCAACTTGACGATCATGCCGGTCCGGTTATCCATGTAATAGTCGTACCCGCCGTCTGTAAACTTGTAGGTGTATCTGCTCTTCATACGGATATCTCCCTTCTTTAGGTAATAATGGGGTATTGATGATTGCGACTTTTACCACCCCAAGGTAGCGCGCTATTGGACTTTAAACGTAACCGACAAAGCAGGGTACATTGCAGTCAAACGTCTTTTTGCCTCTTGCACATCGACATTGGCACCCAGTGCCCACAAGACAACGTCACAGTGTTTCTTGCCATCCAGGTAGCACCATATCGTCTTTCGCCTTCGTGCCATTGAGTTCACATCTCCCTTCTTTGGGTAATGAGTCTGTCACGCTGTCTCCTTGGTTGCAGAGGTTTCGCCTTGCGTTTCACGTACCGTGAAACGTTCGGGTAAAAAAATCTCTGTTACATCTACTCCCAACAGTTCACCAGTGCGCTCTGCTATTGCTCGTGTAGCTGGGCGAGCTCCCAGTTCCATCATTGCATATGTGCTAACTGGTATTTCAAGCTCAGCTGCAATGGCCGTTTGTGTATATCCTTTAGCAAGTCGGAGTTGCCTTAGAATACTCATGTCGTCACCCCTTTCGTTT
>Ga0265293_10005411_pt1 | contig 21338 bp, 15 predicted proteins | sample Munlanlewell138R_FD_192505 | JGI IMG/M metagenome (GOLD analysis project Ga0265293, IMG submission 192505) | Leachate microbial communities from a municipal landfill in Southern Ontario, Canada - Leachate well 138R | ecosystem: Engineered > Solid waste > Landfill > Unclassified | place: Canada... | reverse complement strand
ATTTCCTTATAACTCTTCGTTAATTGCTCTTATAAAAAAGAATCTAAAAGCTAAATGGAGTCAATCTGTTAAAAAATGGTATGTTGTTGATAATCTATTTCATAGAGATTTATTTAATTTACCAATAAAATATTTTAGTCAAAATGTTTTTTCCGAAATTGATGATGTAAATAGAATTGAGCTACAAAAATATATTGAACAGCTTAAACTGCAAGCCTATAGTCATAATACTATTAAAACTTACACAAATGAATTTATTCAACTTCTAAAAACTTTAAAGAAATATCCAATTTATAATCTCACACCAGACCGAATTAGAGCCTATTTTCTATATTGTATCGATACATTAAAATTATCTGAAAATTTGATCCATAGTCGTTTAAATGCTGTGAAATTTTATTTTGAACAAGTTTTGGGTCAGGAGAAGTTTTTTGTAAATATTCCTCGACCTAAAAAACCAAGTGTCCTCCCCAAAGCCTTGTCAACCAAAGATATTGTAAAAATGTTTGAAGCTGTTAAAGGAAATTTGAAACACGAACTTTTGCTTAAATTGTGCTATGGAATGGGATTAAGAGTCAGCGAAATTGTTAAATTAAATAAGAGCGATATCGACTTAGATCGCATGCAAGTTCTCGTGGAACAAGGAAAAGGAAAAAAAGATCGCTATGTACCTCTGCCAGAATCCGTAGTATTATTGATGGAGAAATACTATGAAAAATACAAACCAGAAAGCTTTCTATTTCAAGGACAAAACGGAGGTCATTACTCGGTTCGCTCGGCTCAAATGATTTTTAAAAACACACTGTCTAAAGCTAATATTAATAAAAAAATCGGAATTCATGGTTTAAGGCATTCCTACGCTACACATCTCATTGAACAAGGAACCGATATTAGATTTGTTCAAGACTTGTTGGGACATAATTCGATTAAAACGACAATGATTTATACGAATCTAACTGATAGTGCGAAGCGGAAAATCATCAGCCCATTGGATAATTTGTAAATAAAACTTTTAAATTATTCGCTGCAATATTAATTTGTTTTTTTTGCAATGTTTTGATTTAGAGTTGTATATTCGACAACAATCGTTTGTAAACATTTACAATCGACTATAAACGTTTAACAACCGATTATTTTCTTTGGTCTGTTGCAATTTTGTACCAAATCAATTTTTAATCATTAAATAAATTCAAATCATGAGTACATTAAGAAACAGTGTTCGCCTAATCGGTAGAGTAGGGAACAACCCAGAAACAACAAAGTTTGATAATGGTATTAAAGTAAGTTTATCGCTGGCTACTAGTGAATATTACTACAATGCTGAAAAGGAAAAAGTGGAAACAACCCAATGGCACAATTTAATTGCTTGGGGAAAAACGGCTGAAATTATCCAAAAATACGTCGAAAAAGGTAAGGAAATTGCTGTAGAAGGAAAGCTTACTTACCGTAATTATGATGATAAAGAAGGAAATAAACGCTATGTTACAGAAATTATAGTCAACGAAGTGGTTTTGTTTTAAGAAGTTAAAAAATATTGAAGAAGATTTACACGCAAATTCGATTAACGCTAGTTTTTATGATGTTTTACAAACCGATCTAAAATGAACCTAGATTATAGATCTGATTAAGAACAGTTGCCGAACTAATCGAGAAGTTTTGTATGGTCTTTTTCTAAGTAAATTTTTAATTTCTTTTTAATACGGATATTTGAAAAATCAGAAGCTTTTTTTAAAGTATCTTGATAGTTGAATGTTGTTATTTTCATAGAATTTATGTCTATTTTATTGATTGTTGGAACTTTGTCACTAGAGTTTTCAAGTAAAACAATGATGGAGTCGTTCTGCCAATAAGCATCTTCCACACGATAACTCGGACCTCTAAATCCGATTCTTTCAACTTTGTTTTCAAAAATCTTTACCAAGTTGATTTCTTGATCCGCTTCATACACCAATTGTTTCTTTATTGAATCAAAACTCCATTGATAGCTATCAAAGTCTACATAGTTTTGTCTGTTTGGACTATAAACGATGAATTCTTTGTAAATTTCATCGAAATGCTCATCAAAAATACCATAAACGCTTCCTTTGATTTTAGGAAGTTTTTCGATCGATTGTAACTTGAAATTTTCTAATGAAAAGGAACTGTCTACTTCATTCCTGTAGTAATTAATCCAATTAGTAAGTGTTTCAATTTCAGGGTTTAATATTGAAATTTCAGTGCTGTCATTTGTAGATTTTATGATTTGTTTTTCAGGATCTATAGACTGTTTTTTATCACAAGAAAATAAAAATCCAATAAGTAAGATGTAAAGAAAAAAATTAATCTTCATAGTTAAAAGGTTTTAATGGTTTGTCTATATTCAAATTTCATTCTAAATAGTACACAATTTCATCAAAGATAAAACTTATTTTGCGTGATTCTTTATTCAGTTCGTTTTTAAAAAAGGGATGCTGCCATAGTAATGTTGCTCATTTTTTTAATAATACTTCTATGGCTTATTTCAATGAGGTTTATTTTTGCAAACTTTTAATAGCTAACATTTCCAAAATCACTTTCAAAAGGTTATTTTTGAAAAGATTTTATATAAGAAGTTTTATGAACAAGTTTTTACTGTTGTTTTTTATAGCGCCACTCAGTGTCTTGGCTCAACAAAAATTTAAAAAGTCGCCTTCGCAACAATGGGCCGATAGTGTATATCAAACATTAACGTTCAACGAAAAAGTAGGGCAGCTTTTTATGGTTGCAGCTTATTCAAACAAAGACCAAGAGCACGTTCGCCAATTAGAACAATTGGTAACTGACTATCATATCGGAGGAGTAATTTTTTTTCAAGGAGGTCCGTACCGCCAGGCACGAATTACTAATAACCTACAATCGAAAACTAAAATTCCAATGTTTGTAGGAATCGATGCCGAATGGGGTTTAGGAATGCGTCTAGATTCTACCTATGTCTATCCTTGGAACATGACTTTAGGTGCCATTCAAGACGATAAGTTGATAGAAAAAATGGGTGAACAAATGGGACAACAGGCCAAACGCTTGGGAATTCATTTTATGTTTGCTCCAGTGGTCGATATTAATACAAATGCGCAAAATCCTATTATTGGCAATCGAAGTTTTGGCGAAAATAAGGAAAATGTGGCTCAAAAAAGTGCCGCGTTGATGAAAGGAATGCAAAAAAGCGGGGTTTATGCCACAGCAAAACATTTTCCAGGTCACGGAGATACTTCAACCGATTCTCATTATACGTTACCCTTACTTAGCTTCGATAAAAAAAGATTACACAACATAGAGCTTTATCCTTACAAAAAATTGATTACCGAAGGATTAGCCTCCATCATGGTTGCTCATTTAGAAGTTCCTGCGTTAGAATCACATAAAGCCTTGCCAACCTCTTTGTCTTACAGTACTATTACGGATTTATTGAAGAAGGAACTGGCTTTTAAGGGATTGATTTTTACCGATGCACTCAACATGAAAGGTGTTTCGAATTATAAATCTCCTGGTGAAATTGATCTGGCAGCATTTTTGGCTGGAAACGATGTTTTATTGTTTCCCGAAGATGTTCCCATGGCTATTGAAAAATTTAATGAAGCTTTGGAAAACAATACGTTGAAAGAAGAACGTTTGGAATATTCTGTCAAAAAAATCCTGAAATATAAATACGAAATTGGTCTGAACAAAGTCAAGGAAATCGATTTGAATAATCTATCTAAAGATTTGAATCAAACGGCTTTTGAAGATCTAAGCTTTGAATTGTATAAAAACATCGTAACAGTTGTTAAAAGTAAAGATGGTTTCTTACCACTAAATTCTAATGAACGTCTTGCTTATGTGAAAATTGGAAATGGACCTAGCGACGATTTTTTAAAAGCAATGCAACGCTATGGAAATTTAACGGTTTTTTCTGAAAATGAATTAAAAGAAAACTTTAATAACTTAGAGGCGTTCGAAAAAGTAATTATCGGTTACCATAAAGAAGACGGTCCATGGAAAAATCATAATATGTCTGCTTCTGAAGCTCAGCTAATCGATAGAATCTCAGGTTTGAAACCTACACTTTTAGTTTCTTTTGCAAAACCTTATGCACTGGAAAAACTCAATGGTGTTTACGATATCAATAGTATTGTAATTGGTTATCAAAACAATAAGTTCGCTTTTGAAGCTGTTTCTAATGCGATTTTTGGTTATGCCGATGCAAATGGGAAAACTCCAGTTAGTATCGGAAACTATTTTGATGAAGGAAGAGGAATTTTACTCAAAAGCACTGCGAATTTTCAGCAATCTACTGCAGGTTTGGAAAATGTTTCAAAAGTAAAACTATCCAAAATCGATGAAATAGCAGAGCGTGTCGTTCAACAAAAAATAGCTCCAGGTGCACAAATAGTTGTATTAAAAGGAGGAAAGGTAATTTACGACAAAGCCTTCGGAATGTTCGATTACGAAAACAATCAGGCTGTTACCCAACAAACAATCTATGATTTAGCTTCTCTTTCTAAAATTCTAGGAACTTTGCCTATGATAATGAAACTCTACGAAGACAAACAAATTAGATTCGAAGATCGTTTGGGCGATTTATTGCCCGAATTTAAAAACAGCGACAAGGCCACAATTACTGTCAAAGAATTGTTGACTCATCAATCGGGTTTAATTGCTTGGATTCCTTTTTATAAAGCCACTTTAGATCAAGAGAATCGTCCGAGTAAATTGCTATATCAAGCAACTCACTCCAACGAATTTTCTGTGCAAGTTGCGGAGAATTTATATTTGAAAAAGGATTATAAAAAAGAAATAATCAACCAAATCAAAGAAAGTAAATTAGGACAGAAAAAATATGTTTATAGTGATTTGAATTTTATTCTTCTGCAACAAATTATCGAAAATAAATACAAACAACCACTTGATGTATTGCTTCAAAAACATTTTTTAGAACCTATGGGATTAACGAATCTTACTTATAATCCATTGACGAAAATGGATGTGAGTAATATCGCTCCAACTGAAAAAGATACATATTACCGCTACACTAAAATTCAAGGTTACGTGCACGATATGGGCGCAGCAATGTTGGGCGGTGTTGCAGGGCATGCTGGTATGTTTGGAAACGCTTATGATGTGGCAAAAATGATGCAATTCTTTTTAAACGGAGGTGTTTATAACGAAAAACGATTGTTGTCTCAAGCAACTATAAAAGCATTTAATACTTGCTATTACTGTGCTTCGGGCAATCGAAGAGGTGCAGGTTTTGATAAACCTCAACTTCAAAACCCAGGCCCAACTTGTGGTTGTACTTCTAAAAACAGTTTTGGGCATACTGGATTTACTGGCACAATGGCTTGGGCTGATCCAGATCACGACTTGGTTTATGTGTTTTTATCAAATAGAACTTATCCAACAGCCAACGAAAATCGTTTGTCAAGAGGCAACATTAGAGAAGATATTCAACAAATAATTTACGATTCTATTTAACAAAAAAAACAATAATGAAAATAGCGATAGTGTGTTACCCTACTTTTGGAGGAAGCGGGGTGGTGGCAACCGAATTGGGTGTTGAATTAGCTAATAGAGGACATGAAGTGCACTTTATTACTTATAATCAACCCGTGAGATTGGCGCTGTTAAATCCAAATATTTTTTACCACGAAGTAGTGGTGCCAGAGTACCCATTGTTCCATTATCAACCTTATGAATTGGCACTTTCAAGCAAAATTGTGGATATGGTAAAACTACACGGAATTGAAGTTTTACACGTTCATTATGCAATTCCACATGCATTTGCCGGATACATGGCAAAAAAAATGCTTCTTGAAGAAGGTATCCAATTACCAATGGTTACCACTTTGCACGGAACAGATATTACTTTAGTAGGCAATCATCCGTTTTATAAAACAGCAGTTACTTTTTCTATCAATAAATCAGATTTTGTGACTTCCGTATCTGAAGATTTGAAAAACTCTACGTACGAGTTGTTTGAATCGAAAAAGGAAATTCATGTGATTCCCAATTTTATTGAAAATAAACAAACGGTCAAAGATTTTGAAAATTGCAAAAGAAATCTATTTGCAAAAGAAGGAGAGCGAATTATAACTCACATTAGTAACTTTAGAAAAGTGAAACGTGTTTTAGATGTTGTTAAAGTGTTCGATGGCATACAAAAACAACTACCAGCAAAATTGATGATGGTGGGCGATGGTCCCGAAAGATTACAAGCAGAAAAACTTGCAGCAGAATTGGGATTAGAGCATCAAGTTATATTCTTTGGAAACTCGTCGGAAATAGACAGCATATTGAAGAATTCCGATTTGTTTTTATTGCCATCAGAAACAGAAAGCTTTGGATTGGCTGCATTAGAAGCAATGGCGAACAGAGTGCCTGTAGTTTCTTCTAATTCAGGTGGTTTGCCAGAAGTAAATGTAGCTGGTGTTTCTGGTTTTCTAAATGATATTGGAGATATAGAAGGAATGGTTCATAACTCACTTAAAATTATAAAAGATCCAGAAATTTTGAAGAAATTCAAAGAGCAAGCTTTTTTACATTCTAAAAATTTTAGTGTTGATAAAGTAGTTCCGATGTATGAAAATATTTACCAACAAGCGCTAGAAGCTGTCAAAAATTAATAAGTTGAAAACCAGTTGGTACGATTAGTAATTCATGTATGTGGAGAGTAAAAATAAAATCAGTTCGCTTTTTTGATTCAATCAAGAAAGCGAACTGATCTTTTATTGTAAATGCGTTTTTGAAGATTTTAGTGTAAAACCAAACGCAATTTAAACAGTAATAGTGATTATTTTACTAAAGTATCTAAAACTTGTTCAACGATTTCTTTTTGGTAAATTCCTTGAACAGAAGGCATTTGTAAAGTATCATTGCATTTAAAAAGCACAGAATCTATTAAAACATTTTCATAAACTACATGAGCTTCTTTTTTGGTAAAAGAGATTTTAATATTTTCTTTTTCTTCCTTCAAAGCAATGTTAAGTCGGTATTCTTTATCTAAAAGTGCTTTGGTTTTTACTTCACAGCTAACTAAAGAATCTAAGGCGTTATGGTAAGTAAAAGTAGTATTGTAACTATCTTTTTTTAAGTGTTTAACTATCATTTTATGGTGCAAAAGACTGTCTCCAAGAACATAAGTGCCTTCAATTTGTTCTGGTTTGAAAGGCAACGCTCTGCGAAGTTCATAATCTTGAGAAAAAGCACCTTTCACTTCTTTTAGGTCACTTCCTACACGAAGAATTAATTGTCCGTTTTTAATTCTGTAGAATAATTTGTCGCGGTCAAAAGTAGCAACAAACACAGAATCATTCAATTTCCATGTTCCCATTTTTGTTTCAACCGGGCGTTTGCTCTCCTGATTGTAAATCGTTCTAGAAATGGTACTGTCGTTGTAGATTCGAATAGTAGTTTCGATGCCCGGACAGTTTGGGCACGGAATCATTCCTTCATACGCACTACTAAAAATAGTGTCTAATAATTCGGGTTGAATGAAAACGGGGTCTTTCTCTTTTTTAGAACAAGAAATCAAACCTCCAACTACAATCAAAAATAAACTTATTCTCTTTACCCAATCCATAAATACTAACAATTTAGCTGAAATTAATTAATTCAGATACCACAAAAATAGTTCCATTTTTGCGTATTACAAAAAAAAACTTCAAACTTATTTTATAAACACAGTATTTGCCTTATTTTTGCACAAAGAAAACAATACAATGACGCAAGGAATTATCATATTAGATTTTGGATCTCAGTACAATCAATTGATTGCACGTAGAATTCGGGAGTTTGGTGTATATGCAGAAATTATTCCATATCACACTCCAATAGAGGAAATCAAAAAACATGATCCCAAAGGAATTATCTTGTCGGGTGGACCATCGTCCGTATTCGGTCAAGAAGCTGCTTTGGTTGAAAAAGAGTTGTTCGATTTAAACATTCCAGTTTTGGGCATCTGCTACGGTATGCAGTTGATTGCTCATTTGATGGGAGGCGAAGTAAAGAAAGGTACAAAAGGCGAATATGGAAAATCTGAGTTATCACTGATTTCTGAAAGTAAATTATTGAAAGGAATTTCTGAAAAATCTACTGTTTGGATGAGCCACTTTGATGAGGTTGTTCAATTGCCAGAAGGATTTAACGTTATTGGAAAATCTACTGTAGATATTGCAGCTTTCGCGAATGAATCTAAAGATATTTATGCGGTTCAATTTCATCCAGAAGTAACACATACTGAATACGGTTCAACTCTTCTAGAAAATTTCGTATTTTCAATATGTAAAGCTGAAAAGAATTGGGTGCTAACTGATTTTATTGCTTCTGAAATAGAGCGAATTCGTACGGTAGTTGGTGATAAAAAAGTTATTTTAGGACTTTCTGGTGGTGTTGATTCATCGGTAGCAGCAGTGTTGATACAAAGAGCAATTGGAGATCAATTGACTTGTATTTTTGTTGATACTGGATTATTGCGTAAAGATGAAGGGAAGAAAGTAATGGAAAATTACGGAAAGCATTTTAATATGAATATTAAAATGGTGGATGCGTCTGAACGTTTTCTTTCAAACTTAAAAGGTATAGACGAGCCGGAAGCAAAAAGAAAATCCATCGGTCACGATTTTATCGCAGTTTTTGATGAAGAATCTAAGAAATTTGGCGATGCTTCGTTTTTAGCTCAAGGTACTATTTATCCAGATGTTATTGAATCTCAGTCTGTAAAAGGACCGTCGGCAACCATCAAATCACATCACAATGTTGGTGGATTACCAGATGATATGAAATTGGAATTATTAGAGCCTTTACGTGAATTGTTTAAAGACGAGGTGCGTAAAGTAGGTGTAGAATTAGGAATTCCAGCTGAATTGGTTTACCGTCATCCATTTCCAGGTCCTGGATTAGGAATTAGAGTATTAGGTGAAGTTGATGCAGAAAAAGTACGTATTTTACAAGAAGCAGACGACATTTTTATAGAAGAATTGTACAAACACAATTTGTATAACGAAGTTTCGCAAGCATTCGTAGTGTTGTTGCCTGTAAAATCTGTAGGCGTTATGGGAGATGAGCGTACATACGAATATACTGCAGTGGTGCGTTCGGCAAATACAATTGATTTTATGACAGCAACATGGTCTAAGTTACCATACGAGTTTTTAGAAATTGTTTCTAATCGAATCATAAATGAAGTGAGAGGAATCAATCGTGTAGCTTATGATATCAGCTCTAAACCACCAGCTACAATTGAGTGGGAATAAAAAGTAAAAAACCGTTGTTAAATTTTAACAACGGTTTTTTTTATGTCTTCGATATGTTTTTATAGAGTTCCAATAATTCCATGGCTGCAGAAAATGGAGATTTTTTGTGAGACAAAACTTCCTCTTCTTTTAGAGGGAATTCTTGTATGATTTTTTCATCTAAATAAAAATTTTGAAGCAAGTGTTCATTGATGGTTTCTTTTAGCCAATAGATGTTTTGTTGGTTTCGATGCAATTCGAAATAATTATTTTCTTTGGTTAACTTTACATATGCTTCGATTAATTCCCAAATTTCAGCAATTCCTTTTTTATAATAAGCACTTGCCAATAAAACTCTAGGCTTCCATTTAGATTCCTTCATCGGAAAAAGTTGTAATCCACGGTTGGCATCAAGTTTTGCAATACGCGCTCGATCCAAATTGTCACCATCCGCTTTATTAATGACTATGGCATCTGCCATTTCCATTATTCCTCTTTTAATTCCTTGTAAATCATCACCTGCACCGGCTAAATTCAATAACAGGAAAAAATCAGTCATGCTATGAACTGCAGTCTCGCTTTGACCCACACCAACTGTTTCGATTAAAATAATATCAAATCCGGCGGCTTCACACAAAATAATTGATTCACGAGTTTTTCTAGAAACACCACCCAAACTCGTACCTGAAGCAGAAGGTCGAATGAATGCATTGGGGTTTTTAACCAAATCTTCCATGCGGGTTTTGTCGCCCAAAATACTTCCTTTACTAATGCTACTGCTTGGATCAATTGCCAAAACAGCTACTTTCTTCCCGATTGATGTTAGATACATTCCAAAAGCTTCAATAAAAGTACTTTTTCCAACTCCAGGTACGCCTGTGATTCCTATGCGAATCGATTGATTAGCAAAAGGCAAACATTTTTGAATAATCCGATGAGCTTGTTCTTGATGATCTGGTTGCGTACTCTCAATCAAGGTAATGGCACGACTGAGCGAAGGAACATCCCCTTGTTGTAGCTTTTCAATCAGTAGTGAAACATCTAAAGGTTTTCTACGAAATTTTTGAACCGAACGAATTGAATTCTGGTTAACAAAATCCGGTTGTTCGACGCCTTTTTTTTCGTGTAATGCCTTTTTGAAAGAAGAATTTTCCTTGTTCATTTGTTAGTGTTTATAACCTAACCAAAGTTATGAAATATGATTCAGAGAACAAAGGTTTTTGGTCGCTAATGATTGAAATAACAAAGGCGGAATTATGAGGAAAGAAGTAGAATCATTTGAACAAAGCGGTTTTTTAATGGAGTACTTTGCCGTAGTTTTGAGTACCTTTGTGCTTTAAATCAGATATAAAATGTCAGGATCAAAATCTTTGGCTACACAAAAACCGGTTTACTCGATTTTGGTGGCCATTAGTGCAGCGCATTTACTCAACGATTTGCTTCAAGCAGTTATTCCAGCAATTTATCCAAGATTGGAACAAAAATACGATCTTACTTTGGCTCAAATTGGTATGATTACGCTTTGTTATCAATTGGCAGCTTCAATTTTTCAACCTGTAGTCGGTGCATATACCGATAAGAATCCTAAACCATACTCTCAGATCATCGGAATGTTTTTTACCATGGCAGGAATTGGAGTATTGGCCTACGCACCAAGTTATGGGTACATTCTGCTTTCGGTGATTTTGGTAGGGATTGGTTCTTCCATCTTTCACCCAGAATCTTCTAGAGTCGCTTTTTTAGCTTCCAACGGGAGAAGGAGTTTTGCACAGTCGGTCTTTCAGATTGGCGGAAATATTGGAACTGCATTGGCACCGCTTCTAGTTGCTTGGATTGTTTTACCCAATGGACAGCATTATATTTTATGGTTTGTAGCTTTAGTAATTGTAGCACAAATAGTACTTTCTTTTATTGCGAAATGGTATTCACATACTCTAAAAAGCGCTGCAAATAAAACTAAAAAATCAATTAGAATACCCGATTTAAGTTCTTTAAAAGTTTCAGCATCAATAGGTATTTTATTGGTATTGATTTTCTCTAAATATTTTTACGTGGCAAGTATTACAAGTTATTTTCAGTTTTACACCATGGATAAATTTGGGTTAAATGAGTTTCAAGCACAGGTTTATTTGTTTTATTTTTTAATTGCCGTTGCCGTAGGAACATTGTTAGGTGGTATTTTTGGCGATCGATTCGGAAGAAAATATGTTATTTGGTTTTCTGTCTTGGGTGCGGCGCCTTTCACTTTGGCGCTGCCTTATGTAGGTTTACAACTCACTGGAATTTTGATCGTGATAATTGGTTTGATTATATCTTCTGCATTTCCAGCAATTTTGGTTTACGCACAAGAGTTATTGCCCAAAAAAATCGGGATGGTTTCAGGCCTTTTTTACGGATTTGCTTTCGGGATGGGAGGTTTGGGCTCAGCAGTTTTAGGTTGGTGGGCAGACGCAACTTCCATTGAATACATTTATTATATTTGTTCGTATCTACCATTGATTGGAATTATCGCGTATTTTTTACCTGATATGACCAAAATCAATTATAAAGAGGTGAATTTATGATTACAGATGAAGTTTTTTTAAAACTGACAGAAATTGTTGGGATTTCTAATGTGTTTTTAGATCAAGAAACGCTGAACGACTACGGAAAAGATCATACAGAAGATTTGATCTTTCCTCCGAATGTAGTTGTAAAACCAAATTCAACAGAACAAATCAGTAAGATAATGAAGTTGGCTTTTGAATTTGAAATTCCAGTGGTGCCAATTGGTGCTCGTACCGGTTTAAGTGGTGGAATTTTGGCAGTTCAAAAAGGAATTGGTTTGTCTTTAGAACGCTTGAATAAAATCGAAAAAATCGACGAAGAGAACTTACAAATCGTCACTCAACCTGGTGTAATTACGGAAGTGTTACAGAATGCAGTTGCAGAAAAAGGACTTTTTTATCCGGTAGATCCTAGTAGTAAAGGAAGTTGTTTTATTGGTGGAAATGTAGCTGAAAATGCAGGAGGTGCTAGAGCTGTGAAATATGGAGTAACCAAAGATTATGTGTTAAACCTAGAGGTGGTTCTGCCAAACGGCGACATCATTTGGACAGCTGCTAATACATTAAAAAATGCAACAGGCTATAATTTAACCCAATTAATGATAGGCAGCGAAGGCACATTGGGGATTGTGACAAAAATTGTATTGAAATTGCTTCCAACTGTCCGTTATAATGTATTGTTGCTCGTTCCTTTTTTTAAGATGGAGCAAGCAGCAGCAGCAGTTTCGGCGGTTTTCAGGGCAGGAATTGTTCCCAGCGCTTTAGAGTTTATGGAACGCGATGCGATAGAATGGACCAAGAAATTCACAGAAGTACCCGATTTGAATCTCAAACCAGAAATCGAAGCACATTTATTGATCGAAGTGGATGGGAATTACCCCGATGTTTTAATGAACGAAGCAGAGAAAATCTTAAATGTTGTGGAAGCATATGAAATTGATGAGGTTTTGTTTGCAGATACTGAAGATCAAAAACAAACACTGTGGAAATTACGTCGAAATGTAGCAGAAGCGGTAAAACAAAATACAGTTTATAAAGAAGAGGATACCGTGGTGCCACGATATGAATTGCCTAAACTGCTGAAAGGAATCAAAGAAATTGGTGTGAAATATGGATTTAAAAGTATCTGTTATGGCCACGCAGGCGATGGTAATTTACATGTTAATATTGTGAAATTAGATCTGCCAGATGAACTCTGGAAAAGTGAAGTTCCAAAAGGAGTAAAAGAGATTTTTGAATTAACAAAATCACTCAACGGTACCATCTCTGGCGAACACGGTATTGGTTGGGTTCAAAAAGAATTTATGCCGATTGCTTTTAGCGAAATAGAGTTGAATTTAATGCATCAGATCAAAAAAATATTTGATCCTAAGAATATTATGAACCCAGGGAAAATATTTCCTTCAACCTATCAATATTGATGATTCATCAACATTTTTTATTATATAAACCAGCAGGCTATATTTCACAGTTTGTTTATGAAAAAAAACGTACCAAGAAAAAGCTAGGTGAACTGTATGATTTTCCTGAAGGTACAATGGCAATCGGTAGACTTGATGAGAATTCTGAAGGTCTTTTGATGCTTACTACAGACGGGAAAGTAAGTGAAGAAATACGAAGCGCGCATTATGAAAAGGAATACATTGTACAATTAGATGGATTGATTACCAAACAAGCCATTTTAAAATTGCAAAGCGGTGTAGAAATAGGTGTGAAAGGACAACGACTAGTAACAAAAGAATGCTCAGCGTCAATTATTGATAAACCCGAACATCTTGGTGAAGGATACCGAATACGGAGCGACCGTCATGGCCCAACAAGTTGGATTTCTATTACGCTGACCGAAGGTAAATTTCGACAAGTTCGCAAAATGACAGCTGCAGTTGGTTTTCCTACTTTGAGATTAATTCGAATCCGGATTGGCAACTGGAAATTAACGGGAATGAAAGTAGGAGAGGTGAAAGAAATTAAAGTTTAATACAAAAAACCTGTAAAGTCAATGGATTTTACAGGTTTTTCTTTTTGTAATAAATCTCGTAAAAGTGATTCCACAAAGAAAAATAAAGATGCTAGTGAGTAATACTTAATAAGAAAAGGTGGAACTCTTATAACTATTTTGAAGGAATTATTAAAAGTTTAGAATTTAGTGAGCTAAATCTATATAAATAAAAAACGAGGCAAACTTGCGAATGCCCCGTAGTAAATGTTTTCACAACGGAATAATCCTTATTGTGAATTGCTTTCAAAAATGTGCTGCAATATACAAATAAATATTGAAATACAAAATGTGTTAAAAAAATACTTATATTAGTGGTTCTTATAAAAACTACAAAAATGAAAAAACATATACTTGGATTGGATTTGGGGACGAATTCAATAGGATGGGCGTTGGTTCAACAAAGTTTTGAAAATAGAGAAGGTAAAATTCTTGGGATGGGAAGTCGGATTATTCCGATGGACGCAGGTGTTTTAGGTAAATTTGCAGAAGGGAGTTCAATATCCCAAACAGCAGAGAGAACGGGTTATCGTGGAGTTAGAAGATTGAGAGAAAGACATCTTCTTCGTAGAGAAAGACTGCACAGAGTTCTTAATATCTTAAGTTTTTTACCAGAACATTATGCTCAACAAATTGATTTTGAGAAACGATTGGGGCAGTTCAAAGCTGAAACTGAACCTAAATTAGCGTGGAAAAAAAATGATAATGAAAAATTTGAATTTTTATTCCAACAATCTTTTGCAGAAATGGTTGAGGATTTCAAAGCAAAAGGACAAGATACCCGAATTCCGTATGATTGGACAATTTATTATCTCCGAAAAAAAGCATTGTCTCGAGAAATTTCATCTCAAGAATTGGCGTGGATTATTCTGAATTTCAATCAAAAAAGAGGTTATTACCAATTGAGAGGGGAAGAAGAGGAAGAAAATCCTAACAAAAAAGTAGAATTTCATTCATTAAGAATTATAGATGTAGTAGCTGATGAACAACCTAACAAAAAAGGAGAAACCTGGTATTCCTTACATTTAGAAAACGGTTGGATTTACAGGCGTTCAAGTAAAATGCCTTTGGATGATTGGAAAGATAAAACACGAGATTTCATAGTTACGACTGATATAAATGAAGACGGCTCAGAGAAGTTAGACAAAGAGGGAGCTGTAAAGCGTAGTTTTCGAGCGCCAAAAGAAGATGACTGGACTTTAGTTAAAAAGAAAACCGAACAAGAAATATATAGTTCCAACAAAACTGTAGGTGCATATATCTATGAAAACTTGCTGAATAATCCAAAGCAAAAAATACGAGGAAAATTAGTAAGAACTATTGAACGTAAGTTTTACAAAGCCGAATTAAAGCAAATCCTAAAAAAGCAAATTGAATTACAACCCGAATTATTCTCCAAAGAGTTGTATAATAATTGTGTTCGTGAACTATACAGGAGTAACGAAGCACATCAATTTCAATTAAGCAGTCGTGATTTTCTTCATCTATTCATTGATGATATTATTTTCTATCAAAGACCTTTGAGAAGTCAAAAATCAACCATTTCAAATTGTTCTTTAGAATATAGAAATACAAAAGATAAAGATGGAAATGATCAAATGGTTTATCTAAAAGCTATTCCGAAATCCAATCCTTATTATCAAGAGTTTAGAGTTTGGCAATGGTTGTATAATTTGAAAATCTCTACCAAAGAGGACGATAAAGATGTTACGGATCAATTTATAAATAAAGTCGAAGATTTAGAAGCTCTTTTTGAGTTTCTTATGAGCCAAAAAGAAGTAAATCACACTGATATTCTTACTTATTTTGTTGAACCATTGGTAAAAGAAAAATATCCAAATGCCAAAGCCAAAGCGTTCAAAGATGCATTAAAAAAAGAAATTGGAAAGTATCGTTGGAACTATGTTTATGACTCAGAAAAAGACGAGTCAAAACTCTATCCGATGAATGAAACTGGATTTGAAATAAGAAAGAGATTAACAAAAGTAGAGAATATCTCAACTAATTTTTTGACAAGAGAAATTGAACAACATTTATGGCATATCATTTATTCCGTTACCGATAAAATTCAGTTTGAAAAAGCATTAAAATCTTTTGCGAATAGATACAATTTAGACGAGAAATCATTTGTAGATAACTTCAAAAGATTTAAACCATTTGATAGTGATTATGGAAGTTATTCCGAAAAAGCAATTAAGAAATTGTTGCCTTTTCTGAGAGTAGGTAAGTATTGGAATTGGAACGCTATAGATGATAAAACGAAAAATAGAATTGACAATATCATCAATGCAGTCGATGATGAAAAAATAAGACTGTTAGTTAGAGAAAAAGCCGAAAAACTCAAATTAGAAAAAGAAACGGATTTTCAAGGTTTACAATTGTGGTTGGCTCAATACATTGTTTACGACCGTCATTCTGAAGCAAATATTGCAGGCAAGTGGAATTCGGTGGCTGATTTAGAACAATATTTGACTGATTTTAAGCAACATTCTTTGCGAAATCCAATTGTTGAACAAGTTGTAACTGAAACACTTCGAGTTGTTAAGGATATTTGGATACAATATGGAAAAGGCGTGAAAGATTATTTTGATGAGATTCATATAGAATTAGGTCGAGAAATGAAAAACACTTCCGACGAACGTAAGCGGTTAACAAGTGTTATTTCTGAAAATGAAACGACCAATCTTCGTATCAAGGCAATTCTTCAAGAATTGATGAATGATGACTCCGTCGAAAACGTTCGACCTTATTCTCCAATGCAGCAAGAAGCATTGAAAATATATGAAGATGGTGTATTAAATTCAGGGATTACTATTCCAGATGAAATGGAGAAAATCAGTAAAAAATCTGAACCAACCAAGGCAGAAATTCAACGTTATAAATTATGGTTGGAACAAAAATACCATTCACCTTATACGGGAAGACCCATTCCATTAAGCAAACTTTTTACTTCTGCGTATGAAATTGAGCATATTATCCCGCAAAGTCGATATTTTGATGATAGTTTCAGTAATAAAATAATTTGTGAAGCCGAAGTCAATAGTTTGAAGGACAAACAGCTGGGATTAGAGTTTATTAAAAACAATTACGGAAGAAGAGTTTCTACTGTTTTTGGAGAAGTAGAAATACTCTCAGAAACAGCATACATCGATTTTGTGAAAAGCCATTATGAAAAGAATAGGTCGAAAAGAAATAAATTATTACTTGAAGAGATTCCAGAGAAAATGATTGAACGTCAATTGAATGACACTCGATATATCAGTAAATTTATTTCTAATGTATTGTCGAACATTGTTCGTTCAGATAAAGATGATGAAGGAATAAATTCCAAAAACTTAATTCCTGGAAATGGAAAAATCACCAATCGATTGAAACAAGACTGGGGGCTCAATGATGTTTGGAACGACTTAATATTGCCTCGTTTTGAACGAATGAATGAATTAACAAAGTCTAATGATTTTACATCTTGGAATGAAAAACATCAAAAGTATTTACCTACAGTGCCAATCGAACTTTCAAAAGGCTTTCAAAAGAAACGCATCGACCACCGCCACCACGCATTGGATGCTTTGGTAATTGCTTGTGCTACTCGTGACCATGTAAATTTGTTGAACAACAAACACGCAAAGTCTAAAAATGAACGCTACGATTTACAACATAAATTACGTCATACAGAAAAATGGTTGGATAAGGATGGAAAGCCAAGAGATAAATTCACTGAATTTAAAAAGCCTTGGGATAATTTTACGATAGACGCAAAGAATGAATTAAACAAAATGGTAATTAGCTTCAAGCAAAATCTTCGAGTTATTAATAGAGCTACCAATTATTATGAGAAAATTGTTGACGGTAAAAAAGTAAAAGTTCAACAAAAAGGAGTGAATTGGGCGATTAGGAAACCATTGCATAAAGAAACGGTTTCAGGTCTTGTAAATTTACCAAGGATCAAGGTAGCTAAAGGAAAAATATTAACAGCAACCAGAAAGTCTTTAGATCCTTCTTTTAATGAAAAAACAATTGGCTCCATTACCGATACCGGTATTCAGAAAATCTTATTAAACTATTTAAAAGTAAAAGGAGGTAATCCTGAATTAGCATTTTCTCCTGAAGGTATCGAAGAAATGAACCAAAACATTGCTTTATACAATGACGGAAAACAACATCAACCTATTCTGAAAGTCCGTGTATTTGAGCAGGGAAGCAAATTTGCATTAGGCGAAACAGGCAATAAAAAAGATAAATATGTGGAAGCGGCAAAAGGAACTAATCTGTTTTTCGGAGTTTATACCGACAAAGAAGGGAAACGGAGTTACGCTACTATTCCATTGAATATTGTTATCGAAAGACAAAAGCAAGGTTTGTCGTCCGTTCCCGAAACTAATGAAAAAGGGCATCGTTTGTTGTTCAGTCTTTCTCCGAATGATTTGGTATATGTGCCGACAGAGGATGAAGCAGAAATCAATGTTGAGAATATTTATAAGGTTGTGAGTTTTTCAAAAAATCAATTATTTCTTGTTAGACAGGAAATAGCTAATTCAATAGTTAATAAAGTTGAATTTTCATCACTGAATAAAATGGAAAGATCGATTGACGGAACAATGATAAAAGAGGTTTGTATCAAATTAAAAGTCGACCGATTAGGAAACATCTCAAAATCATAAAACGATGTCAAAAGTAAAACTAAAAAAAGAGCTTCAAAAATTAACTAAAGAGCAGATAATAGATAAAAACAAATCTGTTTAAAATATTACAGAAATTAAAAAAAACAACAATAATGGCGCATAAACTAAAAATAGTTTTAAACGACATCGAACCAAAGGTTACCCGAACTGTAATTGTACCTGAAAAATTTAATTTCGAACAGTTACATATCGTTATACAAAGTTTAATGAACTGGGAAAATGAACATTTATACGAATTTAACCTTGGTGCACCCTACGCAAGTGATTCTATTGGTCCAGAGGAAGCCGATGATGGTTTTGCAGCTTTCACTGGTTCGAGATTTAAAAAATATGAGTCGGAAAAAACCTACTTATCAGAGTTTTTCAATGGACAAAAAAATAAAATGAGTTATACTTATGATTTTGGAGACGACTGGATTCATACCATAACCGTTTTAAAGAAACCTGATGAAGAAGTATTGTTTCCTAAGTGTATTAAAGGAGAAAATGCGGCACCCATAGAAGATTGTGGTGGTACTTGGGGATTCTATAACTTGTTGGAAACTATAAACAAAAAGCGTAAAACCGCACAAGATAAAGAGATGCTTGAATGGGTTGGGATTCCGAAAGGGAAGACCTACGACGAGGTGTATGGCTTTGATATTGATGAGGTAAACCAACGGTTGATAGACGCTTTTCGTTAACTTTTCTATTAACTTTTTTCGAGCTTTTCCAAAGTTCCAAAGTTCCAAACTTTGGAAAAGCTTATATAAATTTAAATTATTACTATATGCTCATTTTTGAAAAATATTACCATATTTATAATCACGCAAATGGAGATGAAAACCTATTTCGCGAACAGAAAAACTATGAATATTTTTTAGAAAAATACAAACAGCATATCAGTCCAATAGCGGAAACCATCGCTTGGTGCTTGATGCCAAATCATTTCCATCTGTTGGTGAAAATTAAAACGGAAGAGGAGATTGTTGCAGCTTTCTCTTCAGCCAATCCTCCTTCAACTTTTTCTTCTTCAACTTTTCCTCCCTCAACTTTTCCAAAGTTCCAAACTTTGGAAAAGTTAGGATTAGAAAAGTTAGAGTTAGAAAAGCTTAAACGCTTAGAAAAATTTAAAAAATTAGAAACCTTAGAGGGCAAATCCAACTTTTTAAGCAAACAATTCGCTAATTTTTTTAGTAGTTATACGCAATCGTTCAACAAAGTGTATGGAAGAAGACGTTCTCTGTTTTTAAAGAACTTTAAACGGAAAGAGATTGTTGACGAAAACTACCTTCTAAATTTAATTTTGTACATTCATCTAAATCCTGTAAAGCACGGGTTTACGAATAAAGTTTTAGATTGGAATTGGCATTCCTACGCATCATTTCCTTTTGTTTACGAAGAGGAATTTCGAATTTTATTTGGTGACAAAGAAAATTATGAAAATATCCATTGCGGAAAGCAAGTTAATTTTAAAGAATATGAAGATTTAGAAAAAGATTTAACCTGACTATAATGCTCAAACGAACCATTTACATCGGCAATCCAGCTTATCTAAAGTTGAAAGATAATCAATTAAAAATTGAAGATCCGCTTACTAAAGAAGTAAAAGGCTCTGTTCCCGTGGAAGATATGGGTTTTTTGGTGTTGGATCACCCGCAGATTACTTTATCTCACCCCGTAATTTTGGCATTACAACAGCAAAATGTAGCGATTATCAGTTGTGACGAAAGCCATTTGCCTTTGGGACTCATGTTGCCGATAAGTGGACACGTGGAGCATTCAGAACGATTAAAACATCAAATTAATTGTTCAGAACCTTTGCGAAAACAGTTGTGGAAACAAACAATTGAAGCTAAAATTTATCAACAAAAAGAAGTGCTTCGAAAACGAAATATAGCACATGCTTCGCTTCTAAAATATATGAATGAAGTAAAATCGGGCGATAGCACTAATATGGAAGGTATTGCCGCACAATATTATTGGAGTCAGTTGTTTGATGATTTTACACGAGAGCGAAAAGGCGATGCACCTAATAACTTCCTCAATTTTGGTTATGCAGTTTTACGAAGTATGGTAGCTCGAGCGTTAGTAAGCAGTGGTTTGCATCCAACGATTGGGATTTTTCATCGCAATAAATACAATGCCTATTGCTTGGCAGATGATATTATGGAGCCATACCGTCCTTATGTAGATGATTTAGTAGTAGATTGGATGCTTTGTCCAGAATCGAGCCATGTTTTAGACAAGTCTGCAAAAGCACATTTGTTACAATTGGCGACAAAAGACGTTTACATTAATGGATTACAGCGGCCGTTGATGACAGCTTTGAGCATCACCACAAGTTCGTTGTGCAAGTGCTTTATGGGAGAAAGTAGAATGTTACACTATCCGATGATGCAATGAGTTTTAGTCGGTACAATGCGTATAGAATTATGTGGGTTTTGGTGTTTTTTGATTTACCTACGGAGACCAAAAAGCAGAGAAGTGTTGCAACACGTTTTCGTAAGATGCTATTGGATGATGGTTTTAACATGTTCCAATTCTCGATTTATTTACGTCATTGCCCAAGCCGAGAGAACGCAGAAGTCCATATAAAACGGGTTAAAAAAAATCTGCCCGCTGAAGGGAAAGTCGGAATTTTATGCGTTACCGACAAGCAATTTGGGCAGATGGAAGTCTTTTTTGCTAAGAAAGAAGCCAATTTACCCACTATGCCTCAACAGTTAGAACTCTTCTAACAGGAATTAAAAAATGCTTGATTCTTATTTTGAATCAAGCATTTTTTTACATTTTACATTTTGTAGATTTCTTTGTTACCCCTTGATTTTACTGCTAAAAATGAGGTTGTAATCTTACATAGTAAATCTACAAAATTTTTGAAAGCAATTCACAACTAGTAGTGTTAAGT
>Ga0265293_10005410_pt1 | contig 21339 bp, 39 predicted proteins | sample Munlanlewell138R_FD_192505 | JGI IMG/M metagenome (GOLD analysis project Ga0265293, IMG submission 192505) | Leachate microbial communities from a municipal landfill in Southern Ontario, Canada - Leachate well 138R | ecosystem: Engineered > Solid waste > Landfill > Unclassified | place: Canada... | reverse complement strand
CTCTTGGTGACTCTTTAATCTTGACACCCTAAAATTACCTTTTATTCTCCTTCTTGAGTCTAAGGTTATATTCACAATATAGGAAAAAGTTCGGAGTGGCATGATATTTTTTGAACAAATTTTAACGAAGTTCAAAAGAATGACAATAACCAACATTGGGTTATTTATAAAGGATATACTATTTCATGGCATTGTAATGGAAGGTATGACCTTGATGGTGAGGCAATATGTTTCTATTGCAAATGTGTCGGTGATGAAGATGATATAATGACTGATTATCATGCAGGCACATTTAGGGATAATATCAAACAATGTTTTGATTTCGTTGATTATGCGACAAACCAGAAGAAACAAAAATTCCTATAATGATGTAACCTCAATTTCAAAATCACTTAAATAGTATTATATTTACATATACAAAATTAACAACAAATAAAACTTACGATTGTGGCAAAAATTCAACAATTCAGCAAAGCAAATCTAAAACAACTAAGAGTAGATATTCAGTCTAAATTCGATGAAATTGAAAAAGAATTTGGTGTATCTCTCTCAATAGGTAATATTTCCTTTGATCAAAACAGTTTCAAAACAAGTCTTGAAGCAACATTAACCACTGGTTTTGCAAGTGTTGCAGAAGCAAACAAAGCAAAAGATGAAGAAACATTCAGAATGTATTCAGTCAGTTATGGTTTAGCTCCAAGTGATTTCGGTAAGCTAATCAGATTCCAAGGTGAAGACTTTAAAATCTGTGGAATTAAACCAAATCATAACAAATACCCAATCCTTTGTGAACAATAAGCAACGGAACGGTTTACAAATTAAATGCATCAGCCGTTTGTAGAGCATTAGGAAAATAATATAAAATTAGCTACGACTAATTTTTCCATACGGAGTATTAGTTGTTAGTTAATGTAAAGGGAAGTGTTGTCGTAAGCGCTTCCCTTTTTTGTTTCCTCCTCAATTTTATTTTACGACAAATTGTGTTATATTTAATCATACCAAAAATTTACGACAATGGAACTACAACTAAATCCCGAAGAATTAAAAAAATTAATGGAATCTGCTTTTGAAGCAGGTTTGGAATCATTAACATATGACGAAGAACATGGATACAACACTACGTTTTCATTTGAGTCATGGATTAAAAAATCTCCTGAATTTATCATTGCAAACCTTTTATACAACGTGGCAAATGATTGTCAATTCGACACAACAAGCGAATATTATTGTGGTTTTTTAAACATGGATCCTACAGAAGATTGGACTGAAGAGGAACGTAAATTCTTTGACTTAAACAATCCTTTTGTATTATCTAAAATGAATGATTTTGGTTTAACATGTACATTTGATGTCCCAGATGAATGTATATTTTATATGGAGAGTTTGCTATGAGAAAGTTTCATATAAAATATGGTTGGGGTAAAATCATATCAGATCCTGAAGGACTATGTAAGGAATCTGAAGTAATGTTTAAACCTGATGATGGTATGCATGATAAATGTGTACCTGCAGATTCCGTTTATGCGTTTCACAAACCAGCTACTTATGATATAGTAGATAAAAAAGATTTATTCGATAACGATAATCCAGATAATATTTATGGCAAAATCATATAAAGTCAAACCTGAATACAGGACGAATCCAATGTCTAAGAAGACAGGTGGAGTTACAGTTGTGGTCGAGTTTAAAGATGGAACTTCTTTAGAATACGACAATATTAAAAACCCAATTGCATACATTAACAAGGTACAATTTGATGCAAATATTGTAAATGCATATATAAAATAAGGATATGATAAATCATAAAAACGAAAGTTACATAGCGGCCCTTAAAATGGACCCTAATAAGTTGGTCAACTTAGTTGAACCAATCGTAAACAAACCCGATATTTACGATTCAATTAGTAAGGTTATTGAAGGAATTTGCGAAAATGTTCATAATGATACATTAGGTGAAGATACAACAATATCTAACTATGAATTACATCTGGTGTTATCCGGTTTTGAAGTTGGACGAACTCTTGGCGTCAAACAACTTTTAATAAACTTTAAACATGCATTAAAAGAAAGAAAAGTCGAAGATTCAGTTGACAATTTACTAAAACTATTGGAGGAATTATCAAATGGCTAAAACGTTAATATTACATAATGATAATGTTTCCGAGTTCATGGATGTTGTCCATAATGTATCTAACATTTGCGAAATGGATGCAATAGATTCAGAAGTTATTGTTCTTAAAGCACATTGTCAAGGATCGTGTCCATTAATGTCTGGCGATTGCGAAGAATTATTTAACATGCAAACTTTATTTGAAGAGAAAGGAATCTTAACAACAATTGAAAACATGTTCTAAAAAAGATACTATGCTTTGTAAGATAGCAAGGAAAAGATGGAACAATATAAACCCAATAGATATAGTTCTATAACGCAGAATTTTTGAGCTCAGGTGAGGGACTTTTCTTCGTTAGAACCTCAATTTTTTCTATCATAAAAAGTATTATATTTAACTTTAACTTAATACTTACGACAATGGAAACAAATTCAAATAATCCAGACATCAAATTTAGATATATGATGTTGAGTCGTCTAAAAGGCGATTGCGAATATTTCCTAGTCACTTACAAACTTTACTTTAAAAATCTTTAAAAATTTTAATACTTTTTTAAACTTTTTTTAAAAAATGTTAGGTTCGTATTATCAACTTCACTATATTTGTAAAGTAATAATTAATAACACATTTTTAAAAACCAAAAAGGAGCAAAGTTGAAATACGGACTATACACCGATGTTCAATTTGCGAGAAAAGAAACAATAAAAGATATTGAATATGCAGTATTAGTAGATAAGTTCGGAAACGAAAAAAGGTGTATTTAAGCCTGTAATGGCAGGAGTTGAACAACGCAGCAATAGTAATTAATAACTATGACTTATGAATTGGTTGCATAAAGTAAATAAAAAGCACAAACTTTTAATGATATGGTGGAGATATGACAACGATGGAACACCACATAAAATAGGTTGGCGGTTATTTGGTAAATTACATATTAGGTTCAGAAAGATCTAACTTCAATTCTTTTGAGGTTAGATTTGTGTTATATTTACTTAAACATTTTAATAACACTTACGACATGGCAAAATCAATCAAACAACTCAAAAAACACACCAACAGCCTTCAGTCTATGATGAGCATGAACGCTAATGAAAACAACCAACCTGAAGTTGGTAAATACTTAACAGAATTCTGCTATACCGATAGACATTCATACCTCATCACAGAGGTCGATGGCAACAGTTTCAAAACTGAAAATGGTAGATCATACATCATGACTAAAAAGGGTGTTGCATCTCCCTATCAGGAAATTGTATACCTTAAAGAAATTCTTGATCAATACACCTTTCCATCAACACAACTTCCTAAGGATATTGTTGAACAAATCTATAACGGGGAACTTCGGCCTCATACTATGACCCTCACTTCTAGAGGGTCTCTAAAACTTACTACTATGTTAGAAATACTTAGAACACTTATCGGTACTGCAATCTTTCTATACGCACTCTACCGCTTTACAAATTGGGTCAACTCAATCCCAGTTGACGATGTTGAACTAGATAAATTTGAAGACTAATCATGGAAGAAATCACTACAGAAGAATTTCAAGCATTATTAGATAATGCTGATTCAATTAAGGAAGGTGGACACAGTAAGTCATCCACTCGTCACGTATCAAAATAAAATAAAGTTCTCCCATTTATAACTACAACAATATAAAGTACATGATGACGCCTGGAATGTTGTCTATTTATGTTAATGGTAACATATATTATTATGATGATACTACAAAGACAGGTCTCTTACACACTCGTACATGTGATATTAAGACTCTATTAAATAAAATTATTTAAATATGGCAGGACATAAAGACATTTGGAAATACGCAAAAGGTTTTGATAAGAATCCACAAAACATCAATAAAACTGGAGCAAATAGAAAAAGCTTTGCATCATTTAACAAGAAATGTAAAGAAAAGGGTATAGAGCCTCTTACAAAGAAGAAGAGCATTAACATTAATTTCGATAAACGATTTTTTAACCCTAATTTTTACTGGGCAATGAAATGCCTAGCAGACAAATCGATTCGCTATGCGTTCTTTTATGGTGGATCTTCTTCTGGCAAAACATACTCTATAGTACAAGCAATTCTTATATCAACTTTAAAAGATTCTTCTAATACTATTATATTCAAGAAAACAAATGCGTCAATAAAAAGATCAGTATTCAATGATTTCAAAGACGTTATTAAGAAGATGCATCTTCAAGATTATTTTGAAGTACAACAATTAAACATTAAATGCTCAAATGGAGCACATATAACATTCTCTGGTCTTGATGATCCTGAAAAAATAAAAGGTATTTCATCTTACAAACGAATAATGGTTGATGAGATCACTGAACTTGAACCTCAAGACTTTCAACAATTAAGAAAATGTATGAGAGGTATAGAGAATCAAACTCTTCTAGCCACTTTCAACCCTGTTTCAGAAGTACATTGGTTAAAGAAAGATCTTTATGACAGTATTCAGCTAATTCAAGAAGATAACATAATGAAAAACAACGAACTAACAAGGGTTGCTGAAGTTGAAAAAGGAGAAAATTACATATTCATCAAGACTACATATCTAAACAATTTCTGGGTTGTTGGATCTCCAGATTTAGATTTTGGATATGTTGATAGTCACACTATTGCCGATTTTGAGAAAGACAAACATACAGACATCAATTTCTACAATGTATATGCACTTGGACAATGGGGTAAATTGTCAACAGGATCTGAATTCTATAAGAATTTCAAAGCAAATGAACATGTTTCTAAACTTAAATTCAATCCAGACTTACCAATTCATATAAGTGTAGATGAAAACGTCAGACCATTTTTCCCTCTAACAATTACACAAATAGATGGAAATCAAATACTTGTTATTGAAGAGATTTGTGGAAAATCTCCACATAATAATGTTATTTCGGTTATTCAAATGTTTGCAAACAAGTATAAGCAATTCAATAAGAATAGAGTATACATATATGGTGATGCAACTTCAAGAAAGGCAGATGCTAGAGTAGAGCAAGGATACAACTTATTCCAAATGATTTCAGATGAACTTAGAAAGTGTGGTTTTAATGATACAGTACTTAGAGTATCATCTTCAAACCCTAATGTTGTAACATCTGGACAATTCGTTAATAGAGTGCTTGCTGGAGTTCAAGGGTGTTCATTAACAATAGATGAAAGTTGTACAAACACAATAAATGACTTCTTATATCTTAAAGAAGATGGAAATGGTGGAGTATTGAAAGAACGATTTAAAGATCAAGATGGATTTGGTGCAGAGAAGTATGGTCACTGCTCAGATAGTATACGCTATTTAGTCATTAAATATATGGAAAGTGAATATAATAACTATATTGGAAAGAATACAACAATAGAATCGTTTGAAATTACATTTGATAATAACGATTTTATGTTTTAAGATGTATATGAATATATATAGAAACAAATAACTTTATTTAGATGAAGAATTTTATACTTACAAATAGTGATTTTAAAGCTATTGCTACAATGGTTGACTTGAACGTTCTTACTGATAGTAATTTATCTATCATGCAGCAATGTAACATGATAGCTATTGATGAAGCTGCAGGATATTTATCTTCAAGATATGATATTGAAACTCTATTTGCAGATCCAATAGAATTTGATGAATCAACTGAATATGTTGCTGGTGATAGAATATTTGTTGAAACTCCAGGAGCTACTGGTGAAAATTCTACATATACACACTATTCATGTATACTTGACACTCCTGTAGGTGCAACAACATCAATTACAGATACTACTTATTATGTAGAAGGTGATACAAGAGATCAAAAACTTCTTGAAGTTGTAATGACAATTGCATTATTCTATGTGCACAAACGACTTACACCTAACAACATTCCTGAATTCAGAATAATATCGTATGATGGAAATGGTGATGACAAAATAATGTCAGCTATCAAATGGCTCACAATGATAAGAGAACACTCTATTGATCCTTATGGTTGGCCTATAATTGCAGCAACAGCCGATCCAGATCTTGATGTTTATATTGATGGACAAGATCCAACAGTTGGTATAATGTATGGAAATGACATGGGAGATGATTATTTCTATTATAATAATGAATACGATAAAAATATAAAAGGAGCAACTGCATAAATTATGAGTAAATTTTTAGACTTTTTAATGGGTAAAATACCCGATAAAACTCCAATCGAGAATGTTATCCCTGATATGAATACTCCTATTCCATTTGATGAAAAATCAAAAGGCACTGGATCTTATATGTATAGGGAACCTGAGATCTTTGGTGTTACAATGAATGATTGGAGACGATCGGTCGAACGTGCATGGTCAGAATCAGATCCTAATAGAATTGATCTTGCAGCAAAACAAAGCACTTATAGACACAATAAGTGCAACAATTATATTACAATCATATTTAGAACAAAAAAACAATAAGTTATTATGATTTATCCGATTACAGCATACGGAACTCCACTTCTAAGAAAGGTATCCGATGAAATTGCACCAGATATGCAAGAACTGCCACAAATAATTGAAAACATGTTTGAAACAATGTATAAATCAGACGGTGTTGGTTTAGCTGCTCCTCAAGTAGGAAAATCTATCAGATTATTTGTAATAGATGCATCAGAAATGTCAGATGAAGATGAAAATCTAAAAGGCTTCAAAAAAGTATTTATTAACGCACAAATGGAAGAACAGTGGGGCGAATTATGGTCTTTTAATGAAGGTTGTCTTAGTTTACCGGATATCAGAGAAGATGTAAAACGCAATTCAGATATAAAAATTACTTATTTCGATGAAAACTGGGTTAAACACACAGAGAATTTCAACGGAATAAAAGCTAGAATTATTCAACACGAATATGATCATTTAGAAGGAAAATTATTTATTGACCATATCTCAGCTTTGAAAAAAAGATTAATTAAAGGTAAACTTAACGCAATTGAAAAAGGTAAAGTACACACATCATATCGGTTAAATGTTTATAAAAAATAAACAACTAACAACAAGAAATATTCAATAAATTCAAATTGAATATTGATGATGAAACACCTTCATTAAGCTGCCTCAATGCACAGGATGATCTTGGAGACGCTTTAATTATTTGTATATATAATTTATTAAAAATGTAGTTAAAGTGTCTCCTGCGTCATCTAAATAAATAGTTATGAACAACGATAAAAAATATATATGGAAAATGATTTTGAAAAAGTTTTTGTAAAGTCATTAAAATCTTACGGTTATTTGTTTCCTACAACCGATGACGAAGTTGAAGCGTTTCAAAATGAAAATGACATTAATTCAATTGAACTTCCAAAATCGTTACAAAATCCAGTAGCACTTCTTAAAAAAAGCAGAGCCACTACAATAACAAACAAAGAAACTGCACAAAGAATTTAGTTAATGAGTATGCAGTGTATGCCTTACGTTAACGTAAATTATACGCACTTTCTAAGAGTGCCAACCTCAATTCTTTTTGGCACTCTTTTTTATTATCCGTGTCTGCGAGCTGGTCCGGGACAGTGTTGTGAACGGCTGTACACTCCTATTTCTGAAAGTTGCTCAGATTCTCACTGCTGTCAGCTGACCGTCCACGACTTCCCAGCTGAGCAGTCTCTCATCGTTTTCTCTCGCAAGAAGCGCACAAGCAACCAACATCTCTAGTTTCACGAAGCTCACTTGCCCCATCTAGAACTAAGCAACGAAACTCTAATCCACATTGTACTTCATCACGTGCTCGATAAAATTGTGGTTCCCAGCGTGCCATCATGGGCTATCGCTCGAGGCGATCATGTGTCATGTGGGTAACTAAGACACTCAAAATATAAGGCCCAAAAGAATCGATAGACTTCGAGCACTTGAAATGTGTGGTTGGTCACGCAAAAACTGTGTCAAGCTCTGGCAACAAGGACACGTTAAGGTGTGCGTCAACATCGCCAACACTGCATCAAGCTCTGGCAGGTCAAGCTCTCCTAGCGATCATATAATTTTCATCATAAAACGTTAGCCAGTAATCATTTGTGATCAATCTCTTACTAAAAGTACACATGAGCTCCCTGAAGACCTAGAGTGCCAGCAAGAGACCTGAAGAGAAAGAGAGATCTGTCATTTGTAGATAAAATTCACTTAGAGGCGTCTGGAGGCAGTATTTTAGCCGGAATGTGGAAACATATTAAAATCCTCATGGGAGGACATGTGAGAGGAGTTAACATTTGAGGATTATGATAAAAGAGTAGTCTTATATTAACAGGTGAAACTGGCGACCTAGGAAGAAGTATTAATTACGACATATCGGATCCGGGGCAAATAACTATTTCATCCGACAAACCTTATGCCTCAGCTCACAACGAAGGTACTACCAACGCAGGGCGAAACCGAAACGTTACTATTCCACAGCGTAAGTTCTTGGGCGATAGTGCTGCTTTGAACGATGCTATTGTAAAAGAAATAGAAGAAACGATTGATTATATTATGAAGAATAGAAAGTAACAGGTTTATTTCCTTTTTGTATTATCTTTGGTAATAGAATAATATATAAGATAACCAATGCAAATACCATTCCGGCTATAGTTAAAATTATACTTACTGTGGTTTTATATCTATCAATTCTATGGCAGTTTAATTCTTCAAGCTCTGCCATTCTTAAAATATGATCGGCAAAACTTGGATCGATGCTGTTGTAATGCTGCATCATATCCGGAGACGGTAGTTTCCCGCTATAAAACGATGTCTTGGTTAAAGAGACACGATGATTGTTTGTTTTTTTGATTATTATGACTATTTTGCGATGTCTGCTTCATATTGTCGTCTAACATATTCCCCTGCATTATCCCAATACAAATGCAATTTGTTTTCTGATTTCAATTCGTCTTTGAATGGAACCTCTCCCAATCCAAACACACAAAGAAAACCATTTATAAAATATCCTAAATCTCTAAACATGAGTTTTTATTTTAATTTAACTTTCAATCACAAATATATTAAGACGTATCGTAATATCAATTTGTTTTTTCTTTTTTATTTGTTTTCAATATATTTCATAAAAGCCGATTATTTATCATCGGCTTTCAAAAACTTTTTTTCACATATCAAACAATAGCAATAATGCTTATCTCTGATAATTGCTCCGCTGCCACAACAGGGGCATTTCTGCTTGATTTTCATAAATTAAATATTAAACGTGTTTGCAGTCCCTGTTTTTTCATTGTTGCAGCGTATATAGGACATTCTTTTTTAAAGCTGCAATTACCTGAAGCTGCATTATTCATCTCTGTATTGTAATCTTTTTTGTCTCTATTGATATAAAAAAGCAATTTCATGCAAAAAAAATTGTAGCTTTCACTTTTACCTGAATCAAAATCGCTGTGCATATATGTAGCTTTTGTGTATATATTATTGTTAGCGGTTATTAAGGAAGTCGTACAAATCACCAGCATCATCCATTTTGATAGGCTGTTTATTTTCGTCAAACGCTTGTATCCGATAACTTTCATTGCCAAAGTCAGTTTCAAAGCAAAACCATTCAATCCAACCTTCTTGATTATCGTTCATTTCATCTTTCAATACTTTCATCAGCGCATTGCTTATAAAATGATTATCGGGTAATAAGTTGGCAGTATGTGCGTTTGGGAATGCTTCACCTAATTTCTTGCTTACTTCAATATCAAATCTTATTTGACTTTCAATAGCGTCAATAGCCTCTATAAATGTTTCTCTTTTCATAATTAATTGAATAACAACCGCTAACACACAATAAAAAATATATGGGTGTTAGTGGTAAATTGTGTAGTTGTACCTTTAATTAAGTGTTATGTATCGGGTTTGATTTACAAGAAAGATTTCGTGTGGTGTTAATGTATTGATTGGTTTGGATAGGTTATATGGTAGCATAGTTTGTTTGTTATTTGGATTGAAATAGTGATCAAGCTCTGGCAGGAGAGTGCTTAATGGTATGTTTGTTTATAATATGATTTGTGGTGCTAGGGTTAGATGTTCTGGTTTGGTTGATATTAGTTTGTTTGTATTGTATATGGTATTAGGTTTTGGTTTATTTGCTTCGTATTAATAGGTGATTTGGGTATTTATCTAGATATACTAGATCGTGTAGTTTGAAATGCATTTTAGTTTTATATTAATATATTTGCTAGGGTTGCTTGATTATGTTTAATACAATATAGTGTATTGGGATTTGTATATGGTGTTACGTATATTTGTTGTCTTGTTATATATACTATTTTGTATAGTTTGTGTGGATCTGTATGTTTTGATTGTACATATATTAGATCTTCTAGATTGGTGTTTGTAAATGTTTGTTCCATGGAACTTCTTCTGGAATCTTCCAATGTGTTTCTTCTTGTTCATTCCATTCATACCAACCTTCTGGCCAAAAGAACATATCTTTTTCTTCACAATATTCGTCTTTAAACCAACGTTTTTCTCCACATAAACATTCAATAGCAGGTCCATAGATGATAGATTTATTTTCGTTAATGATATGACGTGTGTAGAAATTAGTGAATCTGATTTACGTTTCTACAAATTAGTTAATCCATATTCATTGGATATAATACCAATTTTCAAATATAATAAAATATTGCATCGCAAAGATTAGAGATATATTCTCTTTGCCATAAACTTGTTCATTTGTTAATTGTGTTTTATTTGACCATGTTTTCATTGAATGTTCTTTATGATTATAGTTTAAATTTATTTCTAAATTTTTTGTTTAAAACAGTTACGTTTTTACCATTTCTCTTTTTATAGTACTCATCCAACATTACATCAGTAACTCCTATAGGTTCAGATTCATCAACAGTAAATGTCTCAAGTGTGATGATTTCACATGTGCCAGAGACGTTTTTATTAGACACTAAATAATCCATCATATATGTCTTAGAAGTGAATCTAGTAGCCTCTGGCGCATCTACATGCATCACTGTACCATTGAATCAAACAAAAGATACATGCCAGAATATCCCGTAAAATATATTGTGTTAGTATTAATTTTTTCATACTAAATTATCGTTTGTTAACATGTAACTTTTATTTGGAGTTGTAATTGTTACATGATACAGAAAAATGCGTTGTTTTGGCGCCATGTTCTTCGTTTATCATGTTATTTTGATCAAGCTCTGGCAACTATTCTATAAAATCATCAAAATCTCCAACTTGCTGAGGAATGCCTGCTTTTATCAATTCACTTTTTATTTTACAAAGATGCAAACATATTATATTTCCATTATTCTTTTCAACATATATCGCCAATTCAGCTAATAATAGACCAAATGCCGTATCAGTTTTCGATAACTCTATTGCATTATGTAAAATATCTTTCGCTTCATCACGAGATATTTGTCGTATTTCATAGTTTATGATTTTTTCAAAATCATATTCATTGATGCCAATTTTCCACTTTAATGTTTTCATATCTTAATATTTTTATTCATTGTATCTGGATGTGGTAATTTTAAAGCTGGATCTGTTGATGCAATAATTTTATATGTTCCTTCATCCAATCCTCTAGGATTTCCACATTTTCCAACATAATTATCACTTGACCCACCAAATGCAAATACATGTTGTCCTTTTTTATATTTGTATGTCATACTTCTATATTTAAGTCAAAATTCTCTTTTATTTTACTATCAATTTCAGATTTATTAGCAAAATAAAAAGTAACTACCGTTGGAGAGTATATTTCTGATTCTAACATATGTTTCAAATAATAATTTATGTTAGTAGAATGATAATGTTCCATTATATAATATGGAAGTGTATTCACAATCATCTCTTTCAAATTGTCAGAGATGTAACAAACATCTCTGACAGTTGAAGGATCAAAATGATATTTTAGATAATTGTTGTTAAAATGAATTTGATTATCGGATAGTGATTTAGGAATCTCATTTTTTAAGTCTTCATCAACTACTGAATATATGTGACGTATTTCGTCTGGAGCAAAACCATTATTATCAGAAATGATTGACATAGGAATAACAGTTTCATTATTATTAAAGTGTTCATCTACAAGTTTTTTCATGACAATAAATTTTTGATTTATTTAAAATTAAACAATTTATTGCGAAGATAAAATTGTCTATGCTATTTTGTATGCGATAATTAAATAATTTTTTCTATTTAATATAACTGCAGTAAACGATCTACCCTTTAATAAATCTTTGTTAAAATCACGCATCTCTTCAAAAACTTTTGGATCTTTTATAGGTTTATCAGAACGATATACCATATAAGTATGTCCTTTATATTCAGTATTAGGTGCGCCTTTTAATTGAACTCCGAATTTTGATAATTTCATACTAAACTTTAACAAATGATATTTGAATATTTCATCAATTGCTGCTGTTCTTTTTTGAATTTATCTATGTTGACATCAAATTCCGAGAATATTGATTCATCAATCATAGACATATATTTGTCTATGTAATCTATATCTTCTTGTTCAAACGTAACACTTGAACTCATAAATTCTTTAAAAGTTTTAATCATAACATGAATAATATTTTACTATATATTCATATTATAATATCCTTTTCATAGAGTTCAATGATCTGGTAAAAATGAGTACGGTAAAGAATTTACTTTTATTTGTCCATGATAATGTTTTCCGTCTACAATATATAGAGGAATTATTTTTGTTATTGTGACTATACGTCCAGTTGTTAAAATTTCACGACTAGGTCCTGTTCGTATTACTCGCTGTCCTATTTTAACATCTTCAAACTTCAATTTCGTTCAATTTAGATAAATAATCTTCAAGTGTAGCAGTATATGACAATCTCCAATAATTTTTATCAGGGTACCATAATATTGTTATCAAATCCTACCTCAAAAAATTTGTCTATGTACTCCATAACTTCTTCACCATCAATATCTAATTCAAAAGAAAATCTTCCATAATGATGTTTAGCTAAATATTCTACAATTTCATCATGTGTTGGTTTATCATCTCCTTCTGTTAAATATTTTTCAGTGAATTTATATGTGTCAAGTCTGAAACTTTATCAATATACTCTTTACCAAATATTTCAGAAATTTTTCTGTAAATTTTATTTTTATAATCAAAAGAGACTTTGATCTTAGTTGAATCATATTCAGATCAAATGATTGTTTTATTTTTCGATATCATCAAGACACTATTCGTCTTCATATTATTATTCGGGTTAATAAATTAATTTCTTGTTCTTTTAACCATATCTGCATGTGTGTTATCTCATCACGTTGAATAAGCATATATCTGGCTGTATTCCATAACGTCCTATTACGTTTATGGATTACATAAATATCTTTTTTAAGATGCTCAGGACAGCTAACATCTAAACGTGTCACTTCATCCATCAAATCATATTTAAACTTAAATTTCATGGATTAAAATGACAAAAATGTAAATGTGGGTAAAACTACCAAGGAATCATATTATTCAAATACAATAATGAGCTCATTAATGTTGCAAAACATACAACTTCTACATTCCAAATCATATGTTCTTTCTTTCCAAAGAAAAATGCTAACATAAAACCTAAAATAGATGCGAAACATGTAATTACTCCAAGTTTTAAATCACACATCATAACTGCAACAAAACAAGATATAATTCCACCGATAGCACCTATCATGTGAATTACATATTTCCATTTAACTTTTATGCGCGTAAAAATGCCAACTAAAGAAAGTAGTGGACCGGAGATGAAGAATAATGGATTTTCCCATCCAATACCACATAAAAATATTGCAGCTGATAAAATCCAAATGAATAATCTGAAAATAATTTTATAATCCATAGGTAGATCATAAAAAGAAATTGAAATTGAACGTTGTATACCATAACGTCCCCAAATAAAAGCTACATATATTAAGAAATCCGCGATTCCTGTTAATAGAGCTATGTTTTTAATAAATTCTAATGTCGTCATTTTTCCGTTTTTGTATATATCTACAACATTAAATAATTATTGGTGCAGTGTATGTGCATGATACCCATCCAATACCACCTGCAATAAAATGAGGACATTTAGTTTTACAAAATCTAGTACCCATTTTAACATGAAAACCACGTTCATCATTTCTCATGTTCCCGGGGGCATAGTTCATCACATCTCAAATGTGCTTGAAATTTAGTTGTTTTATAATAATACTTATTGATCATCTCTATCAATAAATTGTTGAGGTTCATGAACATCGATATCAGTATACACTTTAATAATTCTGTGAATATCTTTCCCACATTGTTCTGCCATTTTCAATTTATCAGTGATAGGCATATCTTCACGTTCCATTAAATCATACATTTTATCCATTATGACTGATATAAAAATTGCAGCAGATGAATAAACTGCGCTATTTGGATAGCAAGGTTTATCTTTTACAATGACATCAAATGAATTTATAGCACGTTGTAAATCTTCTAGGATGGGTGCTAGTTTTTCTCCAAATGTTTTTTCATTACTTTCTTACCATTCTGGCTCGTTTTTATAAAGTTCAACCCAATTATATGAAGTCTGATTTGTTTCATCTAAAACACATTTCAGATCATCGACCTGCATATAATCGGTTGAACTTGGTTCTTGATTACTTTCCAAAAAAAAACACGGTCTATCTTTTCCACAACCAATGCATTTGAATTTTCTTTTTTACAATACTCATATAAATGATATTACAAGTACAATGAACCCGCCCAATATTAGGCTAACAACTAAATTTAAAAACATAGTAACAATTATTGGAATTAGTAATAATTTCTTATTCTTTTCTATAAAAGTAGCTACAACATAAGATTTAGTAGCCTCTTCATCAAACCATTTAGACCAAACGATAATAAACTCTATTAACGATAGAGCAATAAAAATAATAAATGTGTACCATTTTAATCGATAATAATTTTAGGTTTATATTTACTAATACGAAAAGCTACAGGATTTTACCATCATTATCTTGTAATTTCCCGTGCGTTGTAAACCATTCTCATGCAATGGCTTATATGATCTACATTTTCTACAATAATCGTATTTCATTTTATTTTTTGACTTATTTGTCACGTTTCACTGAATCTTTAAGTATAGAATCTGTTTTTGTTTTTATTTTATCGGGCAAGTCATGTGTAGCATTAATAATTGACATCATTATAAATGTGAATATTATAAAAATTAAAGCAAATACAGCTTTACCTATTATTGATTGGTATGTTCTCATTAGTTCGGAGTTTTTGCAGTTAGACGTTTTAGATGATTACATTTGCTACATTTATAATCAGTAACAATTAAACGTTTCAAGCTACAATGTGAATTTGGTATGTACCCAGATTTTGCAACAACATCAAATTCTGATGGTACTTCAGTTTGATTTATCAAATGATAATCATGTGAACAAAATAATTGTTTTAAACTCATCATCACTCTCCATTCACCAATACTCATAAGTATGTTTTTTTGTTTTTTAATAAATTACACATTATTTCATGAAAATGAAATTAAAACCAAATATCACCTTGTAAAGCGGTGTTTTTTTATTTTTTTAATAAATTACACATTATTTCATGAAAATGAAATTAAAACCAAATATCACCTTGTAAAGCGGTATCTCGATTCCAAGGTCCTTGTGGATTTAATGATTCAACATAATCCTTAGATGGTTTTAATGAAATATCTAACACTGCCTTTGCAAATTTAACGGCATCCAATTTTCCATTGTTATTCCATCTTCGAAGTATTTCATCATTATTATCGAAATATCTTTCCCTTTCCACGCAAGACATTCAATTCTATATTTAATTCTTAACAACGCATACTCATCCAATTCACTTAGTTTATCATATATTATCATCTCAGGACCTCGTTCCTCATAAATTTGATCTGGCGATATATTAATGTTATTAGTATTTGATTATATAACTGAAACAATTGTGTTAGTTCCAAAACAATCATCAGGTTTATCTTTTCCAGGATGATCTAGATCTATAGATTTATTAGACATAAAAAATATTTTTACAATTCCAAACTTTATTATCAAATGTGAATATAACTTTGGGTCTCAAAGAGATTCAAAGGTGAATTTTAGGTGTCAAGAGTCACATGTATTTTTATATAGCATAAAATCATTGAATTGAGACATGATTCTTGATTTTCATGTATGTGTTATTTATTGAAAAATTAAAAAATTTAAAAATCATGACAGAGAGAGATTTACATGATATTATTTATACGTATCCAAATGACTTAATATTAGGTGAAATGTTTAGAAGAGCATTTTTATGCATAAAGGACTCAAGAGATGAGCCAAAAGAAGAAGAATTAAAACCATTCATTGAAATTTTAAAAAAATCAATTGATGAAAAAGTCTAAAATAGATTTTAATGCAACAACATTATACAGACGTTGTATAAAAGATGTGAAGAAAGATGGAGTAGTTCTTTTTACACAAGGAAGAATGTATAATGTTATTATTAAAAAACACTGGCGTGAATATATGATAGTTTCCGATATTAAAACAAATATATCAATGATTCGTGAACATTTTATGATGTTTTTTGAAGAAGTTGTTATTGAACTTTAACTGCACGTTATTTATGTTTCATTATAAAGTTTTATATTTTTATTTTGATATATAGATTGAATAAAAACCTTAAACTATGCATAAAAATTTTAGTCGACGTAAAACGTAATTCTGGTTCAATAATACCTAGTGGAAAATGTTTCATATCATCAGAACCTGATACACAAACAGCTGTAGCTTCTTCAAAAAAACTCCCAATATATTTTAGAGCTTATGAATTGGAATGTTTATCTAATGATGAAATAACGAGTGTTACAGAATCTGATGATTTAAAAACATTAATTGAAAATAAAGGTTATACGTTCACAAATATTTTAAAACCAAATGGTGAATTATTACGAGGTGTGAGCCATACTATCAAACCGGGATTTTTAAATCAAACATCCGCTACACAACTATTATCAACATATTATCTTGAACAAATATTTGGATATTGGAATGTGTATGAGATGGATATTCAAAAATATTTCAAATGTGATGATATTGTTGAAGATGGATTTACGAATATTTATGGTTATACAGATTATAAAATACTTCATCTCAATATTTAATAATAGAATCGAAACGAATATCTTTTGATTTTGAAGTTAGATGGTCACAAACAGATTCATTATTATCAGATATGACTGAATATAGATTGATGGAGATGTGTGATTATTTAACATATTCTGATATAGTAAATAAATATGGCAATGCTGATCCATTATATAATCAACCAAAAATAAATCATCTATATGTCAAACTTTAAATTTATAAATTGGATATATAAACTAATCACAAAATAATATTATTTAGAATGTCAAACGTTAGATTTACACATAAAGACCTTAGTACATATAGAAATCCTCCTGCTGGATTTACTATTATTGGATATGATGTCGATGGAATTTTAAAACAAAAGGATAGTGCTGGAAATATTACACCACTTGCTGGTTCTGCAAGTGTAACATACACAAATGCAGAAGCAATGCCAGTTGCGGTTGGTGGTTGGGAAGCAGGATCAACTTTTTCTGGAAAAACTGTTCAAGAAATGTGGGATGGATTATTATATCCAGAATTATTTCCTACATTAACTGCTCCATCTAGCACATTCACATTTAATGTATCTCCAACATTACGTGAAATTGGTGAAGTTATTTCAACAATTTCATTTAATTCATCATTTAACAGAGGATCTATAGATCCTGCATATACTACGAGTGGATATAGAAGTGGTTTACCAAATACGTATGTGTATACTGGTACAGGTTTAACCGCTAGTGCTTCGACATCGTTAACAGATGCACAATCTATAAGTAGTTATACCGTATTAGTAGGCGCTCAAAGTTGGACTGGAAATGTTGCATTTGATGAAGGTGAACAACCATTATCAAATAAAGGTAACCCATATTCAACTCCGTTAACAGCAGGAAATACAAGTACAATTACTCGAACAATAACAGGAGCGTATCCTGTATTTGCAACTACATCTTCAATAACTGTTTACACTAAACAATCATTGGTTGCGCACGGAGGTTATATAACAACTAGTTTAGTTGCAGAATCAGGTAGTGATAAACAAACAGTAGATATTCCAACTAGTGGTTGGACTATAACATCATTAGAACAATATAATACATTATCTGCTTCTTGGGATGCAATTGATTTATCAACTTTCACGGTAAGTGATGTTACAAATACAGTACAAGGAAATACAGTCAACTATAAAAGATATGTTCATAATGGATCATTAATTGGGGCACGTCAACTTAGATGGCATTAAAAATAAATGAAATTATAAATGGCTAGAACAACTGGTATATTACCGATATCGGCAAACTTTGAACCTAGAGCAGCAGAACCATTTGATAGTAGATCTAGAGTAGAAACACTTGCAGATTTATCTCTATTTGAAACATGGGATAGTGGAGATGATAATGCATACACATATCCTGGTATGATTGTATCAGTTTATGCAGATTCAACTCCTGAAAATAATGGGTTATATTATTTAAGTGCTGCTGATTATACAGATATAAATAATTGGGTTAAAATTAGTGAAACTTTAAGACCGCAGATTACCGAAGATACAACAATATATATCGATAATGTTGATGGTTCTAATGAAACAGGTGATGGGACTGAATCGAATCCATATGAATCACTTGAATATGCTTTAAAACGATTTGAATATTATATTCTACCTTATAAGCTTGTTTTTATACTTGTCAATAATGGTGTGGACAATCCACATATTGTTGATATGACTGAGGTGAAAACAAGTTTAGCAACAATAACTGGTGCAGCAGCTAATGCTAACACCAATATACAAATAGAGGGTAGTTTAGCCGAAATAACAGATACCTTTGAAATATCAAGGGGTGTGGAAGTAATATATGAGTATACAACAACCTATACAACAACCGAAGAGAATGAATTAAGATCATACATGTTAAGTTCTAATGGGTTAACCCCTATTGGTCAGATTGTTGAGTCTGGAACTGATGGTAGTCTAGTTATAAACTCAACAACTGCAGATCTAACTGGAACATATTATTTGCTAAAACCAACATCATTTGAATCTGCAAATCATTTAAATGGTGATTTCGAATTAAATGTTGCAGATGATTCATTTCTTGTGAATTTAAAATGGCTAGATATCCAGTGGAATTTAGAGAGAACCTCTAATATCAGGCTGAACGCAAATTATGTAAGATTCAGAAATGAATCAGGATATAGTATAAGGAATCTTGACACAAGAGAACAAAGTGAAGTTAGGTTATCATTTGTTATATTTGAACAGTTTAGACTGAATCTGTATAAGTCTTTAGCTTGTACAAATACAACTTTTATTGGTGATAACACTACGGCTGATGGCACAGGTTTGGTTACAGGTGGTGGTGAGAATTTTGGCGGAACTATGATGTTCATAGATTGTCTTTACGCTATTCGGGCAACTGGAAATATTGGGCTTGGTGATTATAATGCTACACTCACTGGAATGTACTTCAAGAATAACACTCATATTTTTATGATTTCTAATGAAGGAGCAAACATTCATCTGAAACCATACTCGAATGTTGTTGGTCAATTCTCATTTAGAGGTGTACAAAATTTTGTGTTTTCAAACGCACTGAAACCAAACACAACTATATCATTTTCAACTGAGCTGTATGGGGATCTTCCAACAAACATTCCAACACCTTATATTGATCTCGAAAAAAATATTCAGTTAAGAATACCAGGTATTACTGAAACTGATACAAGAAGATTGTTACCACAAAACTATCAAACCGTTGCTGAAGTGAAATTATTAACATCAGATTATCAATTCGTATTTTGTGAAGAAACAGGTTTACTATATCATTATGAAACAAATTTTGATGAAATAGTTGATGGAGTAAATATTCTAAATACAGCCGATGGTGGAACAACAAGATTTGTAAATATTTCTGGTATGAGTGCCATTAGCGGCTTGCAAGATGCATTAAATAGCAAGGCAAATACAAATCATACGCATCTTTCAGCAAACATTACTGATTTAACAGACGCAATCGACGAAAACGAAAATGTATCAGCAAATACCGCTTACCGCAATGTAGGTCATATTCCTATTGCCGAAAAGGGAATGGCGTTTGGGGTGGCGGAGTTGGATGGGGATGGCGTTATACCGGAATCACAATTGCCTCCTATCGAAATAGATTTGAAGCTTAACGCTATGCAGCAAATAGTTAATGCTGATATGGAGCTTGCCAAAACGGTAACGAATGCTTCAAAGGTTATATGGGTAGATGTGGTTAATGGTGACGATACGTCTGCGAATTATGTAAAAACAATGAAACGAGCCATAATGAATGCAACTATGGGGACTGTTATTGTATGTTTGCCGGGAATTCATTTTGAGTCACTGATGTTTGATAGTTCGTTCAATCCGACGACATATCCAAATTGTCTTGCGAAACCGGGTGTGACTTGGTATTTATGTGAGAATTTCAACGCTGTGGTTGATGTGGACTACATGGGTCTGTTTGTTATAGGTAGTGCTGGCAGTTCGATAAATGTATTTGATGCAAATTTTGCTATTAAAGGTAGTGGTGAGATAATTACAACATCTAATTTTATTGCCGTATGGGGTGATTTCGAACCAGGTGTTTCAATATCTGTTGAAGCAAAATCCATTGGTGTTGTCCCCGGCTTTAGTGTAATGGTTGATTATAATGGATGGTCTAGTATGAGTGCGTCTGGAATAGACAAGCTATGTATCAAGACTCAATTAGTTCATGGTAATTGCTTTTTTTCTTCTACAAGGTTGTATGGCGAGTTGTCATTCAGTGCGTGTAATGTTCTTACCGAAAATCAACCAGTTTATTTTAATGTTATATATTCCGGCTCAGGAAATATAGCAACGCCGATTGTTGAAAAATTAAATATTAACATAGGTGATATAATATCAGGGCATACAGCATCAAATGGCTTGCAGATTGAATGCGAAGCCGTTGATTTCATGAAAGTCAATGTCAATAGTGTTAATGCAGGTGTTAGGATAACTGTTGATGCTAATGATATTGATATTAATATTAATGCTGTAAATGGTGTATATAGCTGTCAGTCGTACGAACCGAAATTTACAAAAGAAGTGTACTGGACTGGTTTATTCCGAGCACTGAGA
>Ga0265293_10005409_pt1 | contig 21340 bp, 14 predicted proteins | sample Munlanlewell138R_FD_192505 | JGI IMG/M metagenome (GOLD analysis project Ga0265293, IMG submission 192505) | Leachate microbial communities from a municipal landfill in Southern Ontario, Canada - Leachate well 138R | ecosystem: Engineered > Solid waste > Landfill > Unclassified | place: Canada... | reverse complement strand
CTGTGGTATAATATCACCAACCGGCCCCGTAGCTCAGGGGATAGAGCAACGGTTTCCTAAACCGTGTGTCGGACGTTCGATTCGTCTCGGGGCCGCCATTTCTACCTGGTGTTTTAATGAATAGCAATCCAAAAACCGTATGTCTATTGGGCAAAATTGGGCAAATCGTCCGTTTTGCCTTTTTGTTTTGGTGCAGTTGGTCGTGCAAGACCATGGCTGTCCCCCTCAAGGCTTCATGATAGGTTCGGATATAGTGCTCGGATGTTACCTGAGAGCCCAGTTCATGGCCAGCCCCTTGTTGAAAAGTAGTGAGTGGCACTCCAAGGGCGTTCATTAACGAGACCCACGTAGTTCGCAGCTTCTTTGGGGGGGATAGGGCTTATTCCTACGCTCTTGGCTTTGCTCTTGATGTAACGACCAACGTACCGCTGGCACGGGTCGTTGCCCTTTCTGTCGGCTACAACGAGGTTATTAACCACGTTGTCTTTGCACTTGGCCATTCTCTCTCGCTGTTTGAAGCGGTGGAGGTCAAGCTTGTTCTGGACAAATGGTATCAGTGGCAGATAACGCTTCGATGTGTTGGTTTTCGTGGTGCCTAACTCAAATTCGCCCTGCTCCCTTTTTATGATGGCTTCCTCGATGGCTACGTAGTCATCGAACAATCTGTTCCATTTTAGGCCGTAGATTTCTTGGGGCCGCAATCCCAACTCTACGCCAAGGACAATGAAAATATCGTATAAGTTATCGAAGGTGAGCGCCTCATATATTTTGTTTACCCCTTCAAAGTTCCAAACATCCTTTTCGGCTCTTTCCTTGGGCTTGGACTTGATACTAAGCTTTGAACATGGATTTTTTCTGTTTTCTTGTGGTTTGCACACCAGGTGAAAAAGGGGGAAAAGGCATTTTTCAGCCTGTGGTCTTGTGTAATGTTGTCTTTCAGGATGCGTTGCAGATCTGCCAAAGTGACATCGACAAATTCTTTGTGTCCAATAGCTTTGAGCCCCTAGACCTCCCGTTTTCTTTGCAGAAACGATAGGTATTGTATTTTGTGTAAATTCTTACCTCGTCAATCCACTCTTCGTAGAGTTGCTTTTCAGTTTGGTGTGTGGTCTGGATGATCGTGTTATCTAGATACTCCATATTCCACCTAGTCAGTAGATTGATGGCATCCTGCTCGCTTTCTCTGATAGTCTCCCTCTTGACGTCATACTTAACTTGGACGTTTCGTCCCAGGCTCAGCTACACCCGGTAACTATCCTCGCCTCTTTGATAGATTGCTCCCCGTAACCCCTTAATTTGTACCCTCTTCCTCACAAACTATCACCTTCTTGTGAAACTCTAACCACATAAGAACCGGTGTTCGTGCAATCGGTAAAAAATATATGGGCCGGAGCCCAACCCCACAGTCCGGGGAGGGGGTGGGGGTTGGAGTGACGAAGTGGACGAAGTTGCTATCTCGAACATGGAGCGAATAGCCGAGCTTGCAGCTGGCCTTAAGTACTACGAACGGCGCAAAGTGGCTCACATCATAGATCAAAAGTTTGCCCAGGCGTCCAACAAAACCGAGTTGTCGGTCGAAGACGCCATGGGCCTAAGACGGCTGTTACACCTTGAAACAAAGAAGTGATTAGATAGTAACGATTTGAATCATGCTTGGATGTATTCTGTAGTCCTTGCCATTATGTTGGACGTGGATATATCCGTATTCAAAGCACTTGGCTACTTTGGAGCCAGCTTCATATGTTAGATTCTCTTCAAAATATACGGACGGGTTTTGAAAGTCAGCTACGGTTCCCGTTTCAGTGATATCGGTCCAAACACCCAGTAGGTTCGCATAGATGCGTTTCATTAGCCTCCTCCTTCCATCGGTACTCGGCTTGGCAGAGCCTGCACTTAGATCATAGGAGCCGGTGAGGGAGTTGAAACCTCCGCAACCAGGGAGCGGCATAGAGAGGGGGGAAAAATCTGACTCTTTTGGCAGAACTCAAAGTGAACGTGAAAGCAACAAATGTTAGAGCTCGAACGGTTGATCAACAAAGCTCAAGGGCTATTCGAGGAGCTATAGCAAACAGCTAAAGCGATTCAGCACTTCGAGTTTGATGTTCAAGTCGATTAGTGATTAGGTGGGCGCCAACGATTAATTACAGGTTACAACAACTTCTTTTTCATCCAGTTCGCAGCAGCTTGTTGTTGCATTTCTTCCCAGCTTGAGAACTTGGTTACAGAGCGTATGTGTTCATCAAACTCGTCGTCAGGAATCGCCAAGAAGTCTTCTTCGGAATTTGCATCATAGCCACCAGCTTCCAGTAAATCCTCGAAAGAAGAAAAGTTGGTATGAGCAACCATGAAGTTGCGATCGAAAAGCTCTGCGAAGGAAACTCGGTTTGTTCCGTCTAGGCTCTTTAGTTTTCTGTGAAACTCGTCTAAGCCACTAAAGTCAGACTTGATTTTCAAAACATCACCCCGTTCTAGTTTGCACCCATTTTATGGATTCGCCAGGGGCAAAGGAAGTCCTTGATCTTGTCAGCCATATTTTACCACTATGGGCATTCACGAGGAAAGTGACTTGTGGTGTCATTTGCCCAACATGTACCATCGAGGAGCTGAAACCTGTGACCTACAAGAATTCGACAGACCGCACCACAACTATCGAGACAGGCTTAGCGGTCATACAGTCTGCTGGGCAGGATACTCTTAGCCCTGTGAAAGAGTCATTTTGCCCTGCTGAAAAAGGGCACCCAGTATGATCCCAGTAAAATCAAGGTCGTAACGGTTAATGCAACTCAAGCGGCATAAAAGGTTGTGACAGCCTAGTTGTATGATCTGTTCAAAGTTCGATGAGCACCTGTTCTCAGGCCGCGGAGGACGGTCGATTTCAGTAGTGTGTTGAGATTCATGCACTTAATGTATCAGTACCACAGTTTTCCCATCATTTTGAGCCGGGGCAGTCAAGCGCAATATCTTCCATTAGGGCATAGACCCAGCTAAGGAGCGTGATTGACGTTCCACCTCTAGGATAGACAGTATGAAGGAATTTGGCACATGATGCCGTAAGACATTGGAGGTTTGTCACCTGGAGTGTTTGTGGAATCCTGAGGCCACAATAAAGAATACCATGCGGTTCTTTTTGTTGTAACCAATTTTCTGCAAAACCCCAGAATAAGATGTCTTCTAGAGGTAGTGCTTGAAGTGAGGAAAGCGAAACACTGCGATATCAAGAGCAGAACGAAGGAAATGAAAGAGTATTAAGGGAGGTAGACATGCGCAGACGTAAGCTATTGGCGGCCCTACTGGCTGTTATTTTAATTGTTTCCATGGTGGCCACGCCGGTCTTGGCCGAGTGATCCTGGGCTCTCATTGTCACCAGGGAGCTTCCGATTGGCCATGAGTCTGTGACTATCTATACCGTAGCTCTGGACTATACCATCACGGACTAATGATATGCAGACCTTGTCATCGATTCCCACCCGGTCCAGGGCGTGGATCCGGACATTAGCACAACGTTCTATTTGCCGGAGTTACTCTCCAAAACCATGTATGTGACTTCTCGGGGGGTTCGGGCTCACGTTTGGCATAGTGCGTGGCCGCCTACTCAGTAAGTGAGTGTTGCGCTGCCGTCTGAGTCGCGTTGTACCATGCCCCAGCAGGAAATTATCTCGCCCAAAGGAAGAAACGACCATCTCGTTTGCTCGAGGTGGGTCGCTTCTTTAACACCGGCTTGGTACTATAGTGACATAGAATCAGTGTACTTCTTGCTACACCAAGGGTATTGACTATTCATATTCCCTAGACACTGCTAATGCATGTGACACACATGAGCGAACTGCCTCATTTGGAGCCCCCTCTATCAGTTTAGCACGAAAATCATCGCTTACCTGTTTGTTGATGTATTTCTTGGGTTTTATGACACGAATTCCTGTAGCTACTGTTCGGCCAGTAACCAGTCTATTACTCCTATTTTTCATTACGTCGGTACCTCCTTTATCCCAGTAATAGGTTCCCCAATGCTTGTGCTACTAATTCGCAACGAGTGAAAGCGTCCGGGCCTCTCAAAACTGAGTTTGAGTAGTGTGCTGTGTCATCAACGTTGAGCACCCCTATCACTCTACCATTGTAGCAAATGGGGAAGGAAAGGATAACCCTCAGGTGTTTGGTCTTTTCCCATTGCTCTTCGGTTATCATATATTTCTTCGTGCAATGCTTACTGAACTCTTTATAGCTGTTCGTGCTGTTTATTTCCTTCAAATTACCTAGAATTATTTCGTTTTCAAGGTAAGCCTTCCCTGCACATCCCATCCCTTTTTCCCACACTATGCCGAGTTCACCCTTGTGATACAAGTCGAACCCACAATGATACTTTATTCTCAACCGTCCATGGCGGTCAGCGATCATGATATTTGCGCGAGTCTGGCCACTTTGTGATTCCTTCTGGAGAATCTCACAGAGAGTACCTAAAACATACTCTACGCTCCGGTCGCGACGGCTATTCTCTCGCCATTTGTGAACGGTGGCGCTCCCACCTGAAAAGACAGCCAAGACACCACCTAATGCTCGGTATCGCGATAACAAGTCTGGCCAAAGCGTGTTTAAGAGAGTTTGAGCAATAGCAGAAGCCACACATATTATCCATAATATGGTGCGGATGGACACCATTCTAGCAACCGTGTGAACGCCTCTAAAGCGATCAAAGCGTGTCTGAATACCTTGCATAAAGGCAACTCCTATTCGCGAACATTCCGCCAATTCTTGCTACATATTCTTCTTGGAGCATATAGGAAGTCCTGCCTGGTATGTTAAAATTTAGTGAAAAGACTATTCCACTGTCTTGGTCAAAATCAAGTTGTGTGGGTCTTCGAGTTTGCGTTTAGCGTTCTCTGGTGCTCGGTTGGGCAAAATAGGGCAAAGCTATAGATCACAATCCGCTAAATGTCCGCTAAATCGGGTGGTCCATTTTTGGCAAGAGGGCGGGCGTGGTGGCTCAAACGCCCTATCCATCGGCCAAATGGCGCCATTGGGCCAACGGTTTCCAAAACCGTGTGTCGGACGTTCGATTCGTCTCGGGCCGCCATCTAATATCGAATTTCGACCCTCTTGTAGTCGGTATTCCGGCAGGCAAGAGGGTTTTGCATTTTTGATTTTATGGGACCGGATAACGGTTGACCCTTCCGGGGCAGGTCGCAGAAGGAGCATCGGAACATGTGTGGAAAAGTTCGTTAATCAACGCATCGGATTTATCCAAGACTAAGAATGGCAGCAAGAGTGACAACCGCGGTGGTCTTTGAACTCTGAACAACTTATCTTAACGGTCGGTTCTTTGGCGGTTCTCAGATGAACTGCTGGAAAAGTCTGGGACCCCCGCTGACGATGGGAATACCAGGTCTTATGGATAGAGCGGTGGGCCGGTGATGTAGGTGAGTATTTACCGCAACTACGCCAGTTGGTTACGCATATTGCCGGACGATGAATGTTATTTGGAGGGAGTCAGACAGCCTTGGAAAACTGTTTAGTCAGAGTTGCGAGGAGATTGAACGAAGAGAACATCACATGGGCCCTGGGCGCGTCGATGCTGTTGTACTACAAAGGATTGGTACCCAGGGCCAACGACATAGATCTTGTGATCGCCTTTGAACAACTAGAGTTGGCAGACAAGGTTTTGCATGGGTTAGGCCAAAAACAGGCGCCTAATCAGCATAAGGACTATGCCACCAGGTATTTCGCTGAGTTTGTCATTGATAACGTTGATCTAGACGTGATGGCCGGATTTCGCATTATCACAGGTAGCCACGTGGTGGAGTATGTGCCCGATCCTGGGACATTTGAGACCTTGACGTTAGAAGGAACATCGATTTATCTGTGCCCCTTGGAAGATTGGTATGTTCTGTATCTCTTGATGCCTCACCGCCAAGAGAGGGTGGATACTATCAGAGAGTATTTCCTGAAGAGCGGAGCCAATGAGACCTACCTCAAAGCATGGACAGATAGGGACATACCTAAGGCTGTATCCACTGAAATCCGCAAACTCCTCGTCGAGATCTCCTAAACAGTTAGCTACATAGCGGGTGCTTACCGCACTTCCAAGAGCACATACCTAAACCATCCGTTTGGGGTATCGAGATTAGAATATGTATGCCATCGAATCTCATAAGTATTGTTCAAAACTAAGGGCTGCTCTCGACTCTTTATAGTGCCTACTCCTAAATGTTCAGCCCATTTCATCGTTCCGGTCTTTATGGCACCATCGTGAACACTAAAGTCAGCGTAACCTGCCTGGGGACTGCGAGGTGGCTTCCAATAAAATGGATCGTTCGTCAGCCAAATGATGTAGCCTGCTTTGAATCCTTCTAGGTTAGGGGCTAATGATTCCACTTTGCAGATGTCCTTCACGAGATCGTAACAACCAAGGTCTTGGGCTCCATGCTGCTTGAGGTTGAACCTCTCTCCGTCAATTGTAGTGGAAAGCTGTTTAGCTTTGTGTTTAAGCTCGATAGGGTAGATGCGATTGTCATTTCGCACCATAATATCCACGGCTTTAGCAGGATCATTAGGTGGAGGGTATTCCAAACGGATCTCAGCCGTAGGAAGAAGCAGCTTAATCTGCCACGCCAGTGCGAAGTGAAAATCGGGATCCGAATGGAAAACGGGTCTCGTTTCACTAAGGCTCTTGAGAATCGCGGACAGGTTTAACACGATGTCTTACTCCTCCCTTGTTGAGTATCCTCGTGTGACCTGTTCTTTGTTTCTAGTGCATTTCCTTTAACGTACACCCAGTAGCCCCTAAGAATTCAACTACCAAACAAAAGTACAAAAGTGCAATCGGCTAATCATGCCATCTTTGCAGCAACTCATGGCAGTCAATCAGTGCTCAAACCGGTTCTCAGCAAAGATAGTTGTCCTAACTCACGTGCTTAGTATTTGCGACCATTCTTGTGGCCGCCTTCTCATCGACCATTGGTTATCGAATCAAACGATCGAGAGCAGAGGAGATTTTTCTTGATGGCAATCAGGCAGGTTTGAGTAGATTTGGCGAGAAGCCCTTTATTGAGGTATGCTAAATGAGAGCAAAGTCATTCAGGATCTGGATGGTTATGAAAGAGACTTGCTGGCAGCCTCTTGGCTTTTTGCGAACAGTGTCATCAGAAGCACCAACAGACAGCAGAATTCACTACTTAGCCAGGAACCTAAGTGACGATTTGTGGGAACAATATCCAATTGTGAAATAAAGGGAAAAATACTGGTATTGTAGAATGAAGAGAAGCAAAAGTGGGGTATAGCGGTGTCGTAAGGGGCTCCAATACGACCCACTGTTGAGCCATAGGAATGGGAGTTATAGGAGGCAATCATGGTTACAGGAACACTCAAGAATCAAATTGACAGGATATGGGAAACGTTTTGGACCGGTGGAATCACCAATCCCTTATCTGTAATAGAGCAAATTACATATCTCTTATTCATCAAAGGCCTAGATGAAGTTGAAACCACAAGAGAAAAAGAAGCTGTAGTTCTGGGGACTGGTTTTGAACCCTTGTTTCCCGCGGATAAGCAGCATTTAAGATGGAACCAGTTTAAGAACTACCCAGCGGAAAAAATGTATGATGTTGTGTCCCAAGAGGTATTTCCGTTTATCAAGAATCTAAACAATGGTAAATCAACTGCCTACACTAAGTTCATGGCTGACGCGATCTTCATTATCCCTACTCCGCAACTGTTGGAAAGGGTCGTTACGCTGCTGTCGGCGGTACCTATGGAGGATAGGGATACGAAAGGGGATGTGTACGAGTATCTCCTGTCGAAGATCTCACAATCAGGAACAAATGGTCAGTTCCGTACTCCAAGGCACATCATTCGGATGATGGTTGACCTAATGAAGCCAACCCCTGAGGACAAAATTGTTGACCCAGCTGCCGGAACAGCAGGGTTCTTGCTGACGGCCAGTGAGTATCTAAGGGAGAACCACGAAGAACTGTTTCTGGATAAAGAGCGAAGAGACCACTTCAATAACACCATGTTTTTTGGATTCGATTTTGACAGCACAATGCTACGTATTGGAGCCATGAACATGATGCTTCATGGTATCGAGAACCCAAATATCGAGTACAGAGACAGCCTATCTGAATCCAACACGGATAACAATAAATACACGTTAGTTCTCGCGAATCCGCCATTCAAGGGCTCTCTTGACTATGAGTCAGTATCCAACGATCTGCTTCGAATTGCCAAGACCAAGAAGACGGAACTATTATTCCTTTCCTTGTTCTTAAGAATCCTAAAACCCGGTGGACGCGCAGCGTCCATTGTACCTGACGGTGTACTCTTCGGAAGCTCCAGAGCCCACAAGGCTATTCGAAAAGAAATCATTGAGAACCACAAGTTAGATGCTATTATTTCTATGCCAAGTGGAGTGTTTAAGCCTTATGCTGGCGTGTCCACCGCAATCATGGTCTTTACCAAGACCGGTGCCGGTGGAACGGACAAGGTATGGTTCTACGACATGAAAGCCGATGGTTATTCCCTAGACGACAAGCGGACTCCTATCGAGGATAATGATATTCCTGATATAGTCTCGAGGTTCAATAGTCTTAATGAGGAAGAAAAGCGGAAGCGCACAGAGCAATCCTTCTTGGTTCCCAAAGAGGAAATTGTGGCCAATGATTATGATTTGTCTATTAACAGGTATAAGGAGATTGAATACCAGGATCCGGACTATGAGCAACCTCTTACGATTTTGAATGAGATACGAAAGCTTGAGGAGAGCATAGTGCTCGGGATTGAAGAGTTGGGGCGGATGTTATGATAACTCACGCATCAATTGGCGAACTATTTTCTATAAGAAAAGGAAAGAAAATGAGAGAGGTCGCGGCAAATGATAATACTGATGCCAAAGTCAGATATATACAGATAGAAGATTTGAGAGGTAACGGCCATCTCAGGTATTGTGAGGACCAAGAAGATGCTGTCATCGTGAGTTCGGATGATATAGTAATTGCCTGGGATGGGGCAAACGCTGGCATCTCTAGTTTCGGGCTTGAGGGTGCTATTGGCACTACACTGGCAAGATTGTCGCCAAAGGGCGGTGACTTGTATACCCCATATGTGGGTGCATTTGTAAAGCATAGTGAACCCTTTTTACGCGCTACATGTACGGGCGCTACGATTCCTCACGTTCACAGACAATCCTTGGAGGGTCTTGTAGTACCTTTGCCCTCCCTTGAGGTTCAAAGAAAGATTGCGGATACCCTTGATAAAGCCGAAACCTTAATCGATAAACGAAAACAGCAAATAGAATTGCTTGATGAGCTTTTGAAGAGTGTGTTTTTGGATATGTTTGGGGATCCGTTTTCTAATTCAAAGGGGTGGGGGGTGGTACCCCTAGGGAACTTAGCCAAACTCGAAGGAGGATTTGCCTTTAGGAGCATTGATTACACCGGAAAAGGTATTAGGTTAGTTCGAATTGCCAATGTCCATTACGAGCATCTGGATTGGGGAGATGTTTGTTTTCTACCATCAAGCTACGAAGAAGAGTACAAGCACTATAGTTTATCTGCAGGCGATATTCTTATCGCTATGACCCGTCCTATCATTAAGTCGCTAGATTCCGTTAAAGTAGCCCGGGTAAGGGATTCGGATTTGCCGTGTCTGCTTAACCAGAGAGTAGGGCGATTCAAGATTTTGGACAAGAGATTAGTGGATGAGTATTTGTACCAATTTTGTCTGAGCTCCTACGTAAAGAATTTTGTAGAGAAGTTCAGTTCTGTTTCTTTGCAACCAAACATTAGTAGTAAGCAAATTGAGGCAATTCCTATACCTTTGCCACCGCGGGACTCTCAGCTGAAATTCCGGGACGTGTTTTATTCCGTAGTTGCGCAACAGGAATCGATGAGGAAAAGTTTGGCTTACATGGGAGATAACTTCAACAGCATCATGCAACGAGCCTTTAAGGGAGAACTCTTTAGCTAGGAGGGATGGTATGACCTCTAACTTTGGTTTTCTTACGAGGAATAAGCACTTCAACAGCTTTTCCGTAGCTTGCCTTGAAGCAGAGAAAAGTATAGCGGTCAGTCCGGCAACGGCTGCTATACTCTCTCGGCGCGCTTTGGAGCTCGCAGTCAAATGGCTGTATAGTTTCGACAGTGACTTGAAGGTACCCTATCAGGACAATCTCTCCAGCTTGATTCATGACCGAACGTTTAGGGACATCATTGACCCTGATTTGTTTCCACTGATTAGATATGTAGTTAAGCTAGGGAACAACGCAGTTCATACCAATGCTCCCGTGACTAGAGATGAAGCAGTTTTGTCCTTACATAATCTGCATCAGTACGTTTCTTGGCTGGATTACTGCTATTCGCCCGACTATACAGAACGGAAATTCAATGAAGAGATATTGCCCACAGGGGAAGAACAAAGAAAGACTTCAGAAGAGTTACAGTTGCTGGCCGAGGAACTAGGGGCCAAAGACCAGAAGCTGAAGGATATCGTAGAAGAAAACAGAGAGCTCAGGGAAATACTGAGAGCTGTTAGGCAGCAAAACACCCAGAACCACGACTTCAACGTTGATACGATCAGTGAGTTCCATACAAGAAAACAATATATCGACGTGGACCTAAAAGAAGCCGGCTGGGTTTTTGGGGAAGACTGCATTGAAGAATTCCCCGTGCAAGGGATGCCATTTGGCAGTGGGACAGGCTACGTTGATTACGTTTTGTTCGGAGATAATGGTCTACCCCTCGCGGTTGTTGAAGCCAAGAGAGCAAGCCTAGGCCCTGAACAGGGGAAACACCAAGCGTCTCTCTATGCTGATTGTCTAGAAAGTCAGTTTGGGCAGCGGCCGATTATCTTCTACACCAACGGATTCAAGACCTACATTTGGGACGATACGTTTTATGCAGAACGCTTGGTCTCTGGTTTTTATGCCAAGGACGAGCTACAACTTCGAATTGACAGGCGAAGGAACAGAATATCTTTAGACAATATCAGGATTAGTGATGATATCTCGAATCGCTATTACCAAAAAGAAGCCATAAAGGCAGTGTGTGAAGCTTTTGCCTCAGGCAGCAGAGAGGAGCTATTGGTCATGGCCACCGGTAGCGGCAAGACTAGAACGGCAATCTCTTTGGTGGATGTCTTAACGCGGCATCAATGGATCAAAAATGTCTTGTTTCTCGCTGACCGGACTGCATTAGTCAGACAAGCAAAGGGTAGCTTTAACACCTTGCTCCCATCATTGTCATTGTGCAATTTACTCGACAGTAAAGATAATCCCGACAGTAGGATGGTCTTTTCTACCTACCCCACGATGATGAATGCCATCGATGAAACGAAGTTGAAGGACGGTGAGAAACTCTTCACAGTTGGTCACTTCGACTTGATCATCATTGATGAAGCCCACCGCAGTATCTTCAACAAGTACCAAGCTATTTTCGACTACTTTGATGCCTTGTTAGTGGGGCTTACCGCCACCCCTAAAGATGATATAGACAAGAATACATACACCGTATTTAATATGGAAAACAACGTCCCCACCTACGCTTACGAACTAGAAGAAGCTGTTAGGGACGGTTACTTGGTACCCTATAACACCGTAGAAGTGGCTGTGAAGTTTCTTGAACAGGGCATCCATTACGATGACCTTAGTGAAGAAGAGAAAGAAGAGTACGAGGCAACGTTCGGGGATGAAGAAGAACTACCTGATTTTATTTCCAGCGATCAGCTGAACAAGTGGTTGTTTAATGACGATACCATCGATAAGGTATTGACTTTGGTTATGGAAAAGGGAATCAAGGTGGAAGGAGGGGACAAGCTCGGCAAAACTATTCTTTTTGCCAAGAACCATAGACATGCTGTTCGCATTGTAGAACGGTTTAACAAGCTATATCCCCATTACAAGGGCACATTTGCCCAGGTTGTCGATTACCAAACGAGCTACTCACAAGACTTAATTGACACGTTCTCTGATGCAAGTAAGATGCCCCAGATAGCTGTTTCCGTCGATATGCTCGACACCGGGATTGATGTACCTGAGGTGGTGAATCTTGTTTTCTTTAAGAAGGTCTTTTCCAAGTCTAAGTTCTGGCAAATGATTGGGCGTGGAACTAGGCTTTGTCCTGATTTGTTTGGGCCGGGACAAAACAAAGAGAACTTCTTGATCTTTGACTTCTGTGGTAACTTCGAGTTCTTTAGGATCTCGCCTCGGGGTAGGGATGTCAAAGCGACCATCGGCTTAACGGAACGCATTTTCAATACGCGTTTAGAGTTAATCAAAGAGCTCCAGCACTTGAACTACCAAGAGCCGGAGTATCAAGAGTACCGTGGGCAAATGGTAGGGGAGTTAATGGGTCACGTCAAGTCACTCAATAGGGACAACTTTGTGGTAAAACAGAGGCTTTGGTACATAGAAAAGTATAGTAAAAGTCAGCGGTGGGAGAGCTTAACTGCAATTGATCTAAACGAAATCAAAGAAAATATCGCCCCTCTAATCCTACCCGATAATGAGGACGAGATGGCCAAGCGCTTCGATAGCCTAATTCATACTCTTCAGCTTGCCTTGCTATTGGGCAAGAACATGACCAGAGGCAAGAATGAGGTCATCAGGACCGCTTCCGTTCTTTCTGAAATGGGCACCATACCTCAAGTTCGGGAGAAGAAAGAGATAATTGAGCTTGTTCAAAAAGAACACTTTTGGACCGGCGTTACCCTCCTAGACCTGGAAGAGATTAGGGAGGCCTTGCGTGATCTCATAAAGTTCATTGAGCGGGAGACTAAGAAAATCTACTACACGGATTTTACGGATCAGATTTTGGGGGTTAGTGAGCGACCTGGTGAATACGGTGGTAATGAACTACAGAGTTATCGGAAAAAGGTGAATCAGTACATACGTGAAAACCAAAATCATCTGGCCATTCATAAACTCAGGACCAATAAGCCTCTGACCCGTGAAGACCTTCTATCGTTGGAAAGGATCCTATGGAGTGACCTTGGAACCAAAGAAGACTATGAACGAGAGGTTGGGGATAAGCCTCTCACGGTATTCGTGCGGGAAATTGTGGGGCTCGATCAGGAAGCGGCTAACGAAGCCTTTTCCGAGTTCCTTAATGACCAGAACCTAGATAGCAGGCAGATTCGATTTGTTAAGACAATCATTGATTACGTTGTTAAGAATGGGATTATCGAAAAGAAGGCACTGCAGGAAGACCCCTTCCAATCAATTGGGAGTATTGTAGAGCTTTTTCCTCTGGAAAGGGCCCGGGAGATTATTTCTATTATCGACAGCCTAAATCTAAACGCTACGGACGTGGCGGGGGCGTAAGTCAAACGAGCCTGGAGGCCTCGCTTTGTAAAAATTCTTCTCAGAAAGGTGACCAACATGTCCTTCAAAGTAACCTTTATTGGTGCAGGGAGCATTGGCTTCACCCGTACCTTACTGCGTGACCTGTTATCGGTACCGGAATTTCATGATCTCCAGATCGCCTTCACAGACATCAATGAACGGAACTTGGCGATGGTACAAGAACTAGCTCAGCGGGACATTGATCAAAATGGTCTTAACATCAAGATTGAAGCAACCACCGATCGGAGAGAAGCTCTGCGGGACGCAAAGTATGTCATGAATGTCGTTAGGATCGGTGGACTGGAGGCATTTGAACAAGACATTAATATCCCTCTGGAATATGGGATTGACCAATGTGTGGGGGACACCCTCTGCGCGGGTGGGATCATGTACGGTCAACGGGGAATACCTGAGGTCCTTAAGTTCTGTCAAGATATTAAGGAAGTGGCTGCAGAAGGTTGCATGATGCTCAACTACGCTAATCCCAATGCCATGATTACCTGGGCTTGTAACCAATATGGTCAAGTGCCCACAATTGGTCTTTGTCACGGTGTGCAACATGGCCATGCCCAGATCGCTAACGCTCTCGGCTTGAGGCAAGACGAGATTGAGATCGTCTGTGCGGGAATTAACCACCAAACCTGGTATATCAAGGTCCAACATCAAGGGAAGGATCTCACAGGTGAACTCCTCGAAGCCTTTGAGCGTCATCCCGAGTATAGTCAGACCGAAAAAGTGCGCATCGATATGCTGCGGCGCTTTGGCTACTTTAGTACCGAGTCCAATGGTCATCTAAGCGAATATGTACCGTGGTATCGTAAACGCCCAAGCGAGATTGGAGAGTGGATTGACCTAGGTAGTTGGATCAATGGGGAAACTGGGGGTTATCTACGGTTTTGTCAGGAAGGCCGCCATTGGTTTGAAGTTGACTTTCCCAATTGGCTCACAGAGCCGTCCCTTGAGTATGGACCCGAAAAGCGAAGCCAAGAACACGGTTCCTATATTATCGAGTCACTAGAAACGAATCGTGTCTATCGGGGACATTTCAATGTGGTCAACAAGGGAGTTATCACTAATCTGCCGGAGGATGCGATAGTAGAAGTTCCCGGTTATGTCGACGGCCTCGGTGTACATATCCCCGTGATTGGTCCCTTGCCTCTTGGCTGCGCAGCCGTGTGCAACTCGAGTATTTCTGTTCAGCGCCTCGCGGTTGAGGCCGCCGTCCACGGCGATGATCTGCTCTTAAGACAGGCCATGATGATGGACCCACTGGTAGGGGCAGTCTGTAATCCCCCTGAGATCTGGCAAATGGTTGACGATCTACTCATTGCCCAAGAGGAGTGGTTGCCACAATACAAAGAAGCAATCGCCGAAGCAAAGAAACGCCAAGAGCTTGGAGGTCGCCTGCCAACCAGACCAGGTTACAGAGGTGCGGCTCGCTTGCCTGCAACCAACGATAAACAATTATAGGTTAGCAAAACGGGCTCAGTGACAGTTGCGCTGAGCCCGTTTTCTTCCTACAAACGATAGAGATAAGCGAGTCTAAGCATGTTCATTTGCTCATCATCACTGACTGGCAAGGATAACATACAACTCTATTCCATCAATCATTCCCTCTACAAAGGAGACCTTGGGTAGTAACTCTTTGACTTTCTCTGTGGGTATTGCTTCGACCTTTGCCTTAACCCGTTCTACAGCCTCGTCTTTAGCAAACTGGCGAAGATCGTTGACGGAGCTTATGGTCTTTTTCTCGACTTTTTCCATAATGCCCTTTACTTGGCGGGGATCGATTTTCGCGAGCTCTTCCAGTGCATTCTTAACCCGTTCCACCATCTCTAAGGAGTGCACTGTAGCAGCGGTGAGAATGTCGTTGTAGTCCGCATACTCCAGGGCAAAGGTAGAGACTCCCCACATCATGGAGTGCATACCCAACAAAGCTCCCACTGAGTGTTTGTTAAACTGTTTGGACAGGTTTTGGATTGAAGACTCGATCATGGCTCCATGTTCACCGGTATCAATGACACCAATGGTGAAATAGGTATCGGGATCGATTTCGAGCCAAGCGGTTCGTAGCTCTCCATTGATGATCAGTCGATCTACAGGAATGACGATCACTTTGTCTCTCGCCTCTAAGATCCGCTCCTGGACAAGTCGACTAAAACCAGCTTCACCCAAAATTTCCAATGCGATAGTTCTGTCGTTATAACTCTCAATCCAGAGCATGGGTGTGTCAGCGGGGAGGTAGGACCAAAGTTCAAACACCCCAAGACCATCACCCAGGGCCTGTGCTTCAAGGCTAGATGCCATAAGACCTGTACCGATATTGAATGCCTGTTGCGTTTGCTTATCACCCGTATGAATCTGCGGGGCAATATGGACTAAGTTGATGCTGGTATTAACTGTATTGCCGGTAGCATCACCAGCAATGGTAACTACAATCACCCGCGGCTCTTTCGTGCGGCCGATCACTAGATCCATGGTCTCTGCAAGATTCTGCTCTGCTTCGGTATGTGCTGCCAGAAAGCGATTAATGATGTTTCTCGTATGCCACTGGAAGACTGAGAACGAATCAGGTTGGTCCGTTGTTTGATGCAAGACGGTTGCTATCTCCTGCAGCTCTTGCGCTGCCTCTTTCGGCAGATCGGGAGAGTTGATGGCAATCGTATGGGCAACTTCAGTGATGGCCTGTCCTTCCTGCAAATCGAAGTTATGCGTATAGCTCTGATTATTGAACCTTAAGTCAATGGTCGCCCTACGGATCTCATACTCTGCGGTATCCAGGGGATACGCCCCAATGAATCGACCCTGCGGTGTTTCTAAGACTGCTGTGTATAGGTTCTCACCCGCTGGCACGTACAAGAGATCGATGGGATCCTTGCTTAGTTCTGTGATGGGAAGGGAGACTTCCAACACATTATGGCGAAGCAGTTCTTCCTCTTCCGTGCTTCCGCCGAGAACGGAAGCTAGATCCCCAAACTGGCTCCCAATACCGCTAGCCCTTGACACTACCATAAACGAAACCGTAACTCTCGCTTCCGGTGGATCCCGGTCGATTCGTTCGCGCTTCCACGGAATATCTACGTATTCTGTGAGTTCGCTAAAATCGGATCCAAAGGGTAAGACCAAGAGCCTTGTTCCACCCTCCACTTGGTACTTCAGGGCAGGCAGCTGCCTGCTTCGAATGCTCTTGGCAGGAATCCCGCCCCGCTCCGCGAGGGCGTTTACCCCTGCTTCGTTTAGATCAACCATACTTAGTTCAGGATGATACCCCAACCTCTTTAGCACTTCTTCCGCCAGGTACGTCAGATCAGCTTCAGTCCCCCACATTTGCGTAAGGACTGCCTCTGGCGCATAACGTGCCTCAAACAGTCGATCCGTGCCTGGTAGCCAGCGAATCGTCTGCAGAAGCTGGAGTAGCTGATCGACCGAGGATATTTGCTCCAAAGCCGCCAAACCGCTGGCTGTTGTAGTAGGCGGTGCAATGGTGATCTCTTGATCATCTATACCTGTGAGATCCATGCGATCTGGTTTATCTAGCAATCCTTTGGTTGCTTGGACAGCCTGGTAGTCCCGAATGGCATTACTGATGGCCCTCTGTAGCCGCAGAGCAAAGTCTTCTGCCCAGCGGTCAAAGGGAGGAGTGGTCAACCTCCCTAGAAGTTCTACTTCGTCATAATCTGTGTCAGGTACTGTTTGACTTAACTCAGGAAAGATATCGGAGCGGAGTGTCCAGGTGCGATCTCTACTGTCCCATGGAATCTCAAAGAAGAGCAGGACCCTCCGAGTGAGTCCGTCTTTCACTACTCCATCCTCAAACTCCAACAAGAAGTTTCTATCTTTAATACCGGGCCGTAGCTCAAAGAACACTTCACCGCTATTGGTAAAGTCGCCTAAACCTCCTTGAGCCACCAACTTCTTTATATCTACTTCAGAACTGACACCCGCGTAATCATCCCTAACTAACGTGAAGGCGTTGATGAGTTTTGTACCAAAGCCATCCAAGGTATCAACAAGGGTCAAGTCCGCGACAACATAGTCTACGGAATAACCTCCGAGGTCCCTAATTCTCCCAATTTGATTCACGTAAAGTTCGATGCCCTCTGCTCTTAGGGGCGTTCCCGCTGGTTCCTGCAATGTTGGAGGTGAGTCGACTAACGGAATCAGTACATCATCTGTCCGCAGGTCAACGAACAGATCGCAGCCGTTATTGGCTAACACCTGCGGCAGTTCAAAGACAAAGCGGTACTTGTTAAAAGACCCCGGGGCCACCATCGTAGCTTCGCTGAAGCCAAGGGGAACCTCCCTTGTCAGGGGGTGAACAGGCAGATGGAACTCTCCCTGGTCCGCTATGATGCGAAGGGAGAAAACCTCCTGAGGATCAATATCGAGCAAAGCCTGAACCTGCGAAGTGAGATCCAGCTCTACAATTCGAAAAACATTGCCTTGACTCGCGGCGATCGGTCCTATTTCTGTGACATCGTTAACCGCCCTTACCTGAAGTTCAAACACATCAGAGAGACGGGCTGGTTCTGTTCTTGGTAGATCCTCCAGCTCAAACTCTGGGTAACTACTTGTGCCAATCAAATCGACTGTAAAATGACCGTAGGCAGTATCGTAGAAATGGAGAGACAGTTGCGATACTGGCTGTTCATCTACGAGAAAGACCAGGGTTCCGGTGAGAGTCTCATCAGGGTGTACAGTGAGGCTCGTATCACCCGGCGTGAGCAGGAGTTAGGGGTGATCCAGCTGGCCTTAGAGACTGGACACATACTACCGTTGTTCCAGCCAAGATACAAATGGGAGGGTAGACTTGGAATGAGGTAGTCGGGAACCTTGAACTCTGTTCTTCCTCGAGCACCTGCACTCCCCAGCCAACTGGCCGGATGGTTGTTGCCTTTGGTATCGATGGCCACTTCCTGTGGCTCCAAAATATTCTCTAGTACAAAATCGATACTGAGAAACTGCTGTTTATCAGGGGCCGTTAGTCCCGCGAGTACGTTGCTGACGGTTGCGCCAGTTACCTGCATATTGAGGGCCTTGTTGGCTCCCCTTGCTTCTAGGGGAATGAAACGTTTCTTTGTGTTACCCGTGGGCTGCTGACCTTCAGCGGACAAAAGCCCAAAGGCCTGCATCTCCTCTAGTCCTGCGGGCGTACCTGCTCCGTAATAGCTGTAAAGCTGGGGCCCCACAACTTCGTTGCTTGAGGCAAGCTTGGTGTAGGGAACACCCATGGCACCGAAGTAGCGTATCAATTTTCCATCAACAGTGGTTGACAAGGTCGATAATTTGACTTCCACCGATTCTGTAGTATCAACAGCCGTCTTGACTTCCTGCAACACTTCGTCGAGGACCGCTGCTAATACGAGGTGATCCTCGGTGACCACATAACGTCCTTTGGTCTTCTCGGCTACGGTGGCGAAGACTTCTTCCTCATCCTCTAAGCCAATGCCCATCCAAATGGTCTTGATGTCTGTGTCCGCAAAGTCCAGCAGCATCTGGTCTATTCTAGCGTCCCTTTCCTCTATGGCCGCGTCTGTGATATAGATCAATGTCTTGTTCGTAGAGGGAGTAGCGTTCAGAGTCTTAAGGGATAACTCGATGGAACCCAATGTATCGGTGGCACCACCTGCTTGAAAGGCTCCTATAGCATGTAAGACACTGGCCTTGTCTAAGGTCAGAGACTGTTCTATCTGGGAGCTCCAGCTAAAAGTTCCGATTTGGACCAACGTCTGCTCCGGTAAGTTCAGTACAAAGTCGTGAAGTATGTTTTTCACCTTTTGCATCCGGTAATTGCAGCCCTCGGCTTCCTCGGGAGAGGTATCCATGGATCCACTGCAATCGACCATCAAACATACGACCGGAACATCCGAAATCATTGGTTTCTTCGGTCTTTGGTAAACCAGATGATAGGTGTTGGCAAGGGAAGAGTTGATGGTTTGGAAAACCTCATTGAGCGCATCTTGATCACCTGCCGAATAGTACTTTCCTGTGGAAACATCCGCTAGTTGCTCTAGTACCGTCTTGTCATGACCAGGGCCAAAGCCAATGGTGTAGAGGGGTATTTGCGTCCCTTCTACCGCTGCGACGACTTCTGGTAATGTGGCTTTGCTCCCTGGGCCCGTATCGTCCCAGTTGGCATCAACTCCGTCGGTAAAGACCAATAAGATTGGTCTCGGCTTGTCTGCTAAGAGAGATAGACCTTGCAGGATGGAGTCGTACAGGCAGGTTGCACCGTCGGCCCTGACTTCGGCCAGGCTCGCCAAAACCTCTTGTTTGCTTGTTCCGGCAAGGAGTTTTGGAGTTGTGTCAAAGTCGATGACCTGGATAGAGGTTTCATCCGTGAGGGAACCGATGAACGTCCTTGCCGTAGCCAGGGTTTGTTCCATTTGGGCACGCATGGATCCAGAGGAATCTAGAAGCAGAACGATATCTGGAGGGGTGGTGATCGGTTCGATGGATACGATTTCACCCATCAGCCCTGCTTCACTGATCTGGGAATTTTCTAGAGTAGGAATGACATCGCCGCTGGAGGGTGTGAGGACAAAGTCTAGGGTGCCGAACTCTCCTTCTATTGCGTGGTTGGTCATCTCAAAGGCGTTCGTTACCTCAGTGTCAGGTCGTTCCTGGTAAATACTCTTCATTTCTTCTGGCAGGACAAAGACGGTCACTTCTCCCGAGTTGACAGGAATCATCCTGGCTGTGACTGTTGGGAAACCAAGGCGCGCTTGAATCACATCCCAGTAACCTGCCGGCAGGTAGAAGATATGGTCGCCATCAGGGGTCTGATCAGGAACTGGACTGCTAAAATCGGGATGCTGAACTGTCATCTCGAAGGAGCTCTTTACCTTCAAATCATCTAAATCGTCAACAGCCGCACCTATTACTCTGAGGACGCCCAATTCGCTTCCGATGGACAGAGGCGGTAAGGGGACGGATTCTTTGAGGGTGATCTTTATCTGCTCGGGCCGCGACTCGTCTTCAAATCGCATCCACCAGATGGTCTTGCCCGGCTCTTGAGCAACATAATCGAGGATGAAAGTTGGTGTTCTTTCGTGGTAGATAGGGATCCAACCGCTCCAACTGCGTTCGTACTTACCGTAATCACTATCCAGAGAAGTGTGCATTCTTATTTCGCCATTACTGAGCTCTATAATCAGGCTCTTGTGTTTCAGACCATCAGAATCGGTCACTACGCTGATCCATTCTTGATCCGGTTGAGGATGGAATGTTAGGGTTCGATTAGGCCTCACCACTGGTTCCTTCGTGATGCGGAGCATGTATTCATCCCTACCCGGCTCGTGTTGGGCTACGGCCTGCCATAGGTTGCTGTTAGGGTCGATGAAAGTCGCGCCTAACATATGCTGCGAACGCTCGGTGATAGTGCCACCTAGTCCTAAAATCTGTGACTCCAATGCCTTCAAGGGGTCCGTGATATCGTCGATGGGAGCATAGAAACGCCAGGTCTCTCCCCGACCTCTTAGGAGCGTCTGTTCTCCGACGGAGTTGTAATAGGGGATTTCAAACCTATCAGGAGGCCAGTAGGCATCCTTGTTATTAACTTCCTTATCTCTTAGGGGATGGATGAGTGGAAGGGGAAATGGTTGGTTCTCATTGTCAGAATCTGGGGGCGTCTTATCTTCAATGACTGTGAGCTCGTAATAATCATCGCCCCAATAGGTGCCCCGAACCCACCAATGGCCACTTGGTCCGTTTACATCAGCGATCAGCCCCGTCCTTGCTGATCACGACTTTGATTTTGCTAGACTCTGAATCGACAATATCCCATGCCTCAACGCTGGCAAGGTCTCCCAATACATAGAATACGTGAAGTTGAATTCTTTCCTTGTCCCATATGTCTGTCTCTTCACCGTAAACTAGAGTGAACGGATGGGCCCAGAGATCTGCTATTCTTGCCGCATCCATGCTCTTGATGGTAGCTGACACTTCCTCGAAAAACTCCTCAACCGTCTGATCTTTAATCTTGTTACCACCCAACCCAAGACAACCCGAGAACAA
>Ga0265293_10005408_pt1 | contig 21341 bp, 18 predicted proteins | sample Munlanlewell138R_FD_192505 | JGI IMG/M metagenome (GOLD analysis project Ga0265293, IMG submission 192505) | Leachate microbial communities from a municipal landfill in Southern Ontario, Canada - Leachate well 138R | ecosystem: Engineered > Solid waste > Landfill > Unclassified | place: Canada... | reverse complement strand
GAGATTGCTGATCGAATTCAGCCATCGACTGAAGGGATTATGACATTATGGAAAATACAAATACAAGTGATGTGCGGCTTGCCGTTTTGATCGACGCGGACAATGTTCCGCCCCGCAATGTGCGGGGCATGATGGAGGAAATAGCCCGTTACGGAACACCGACGATCAAGCGTATTTACGGCGACTTCACAAAGCCCAACCTCGCGCAGTGGAAAAATCGCCTGCTTGACTACGCGATCAGCCCCATCCAGCAGTTCAGCTACACGACGGGCAAGAACGCGACGGATTCCGCCATGATTATTGACGCGATGGACATCCTTTACACCGATCGGATCGACGGTTTTGTGCTCGTGTCAAGTGACAGTGACTTCACAAAACTGGCCACACGACTCAGAGAGTCAGGCAAGATCGTCTACGGTTTCGGTGAAATGAAAACGCCTAACGCCTTTATCGCGGCCTGTGACCGCTTCATTTATTTGGAGATTATTGACCAGCATACGGATGAAGACGAGCAGGAAAAAGAAAAAGCGGAAGAAAAGAAACAAACCGCCCGTTTGAAGACGACTGTGAAAAAGGATAGCGAGAAAAAGGTTGAAACGGCGAAAAAACCGGCCACGAATAAAGATGAACGCGGCATCCGCAAAGTCGACCGCGAACTCACAAAACTGATTAACTCCTCCATCCGTGACGTGGAAGACGAAAACGGTTGGGCTTTCTTGGGCGAGGTCGGAAACCTGATCGTGAAAAAACAGCCCTCCTTTGACCCGAGAAACTATGGCTACGATAAATTGACCACCCTTGTGAAAGCGATGGGAAAATACCATATCGAGATGCGTGACACGGGAAACCCCAATGTCAAACATGTCTATTTGAAGATTAAAAGCCGCTAGTCAAAGCGAATCAGGCGGAGCATCAGGCCCGTCGGCAAAAGCCAGGCCGCAAAACGAATCAACTTCCCCATGAACCCGGTGACGACAAGTGCTTTGTTTTTCTTGAGCGCGCGGACCGTTCGTTTTGCGGAGCGATCGGGATCCTCAATACCCAATCGTTTGTATGAATTTTGCAGCTCTTGTTTTTGTGCCTCGGTGAAAAAAGGTGTCAACATTGGGTTAGGGCATGTGACAGTCACAGCTATCCCCTCTTCGCGCAGTTCTTCTCTTAATGCTCTGCCAAAGGACAAAATAAATGATTTGGAAGCAGCATATGTGGCAAAGCCGGGCTGGGGCAAAAAGGCCGCGACACTTGAAGTAAAAAGAATCCGGCTTTCGTTTGACATGTACGGGAGCGACAGGGATGTCATTTTTAGCTGAGCCCTGACATTCAAGTCACAAAGCGAATCGTGGCGCATGAGATCCAATGCTTGAAAGCGTCCGGCACAGCCCTCCCCTGCGTTATTGACGAGCAAGACGACTTTGGGTTTTTCAGCCGCAAGTGCCTTTGAAATCGCTGTGTAATCCTCATGTTTTGTGAGATCAGTGGGAAACACCCGTGTAGGCCTTGAAAATTCAGACGCGAAAGTATTCAACTTTTCAAGATCGCGCGCGATAAGCCAAAAGCTCACATCCTTGCCAAGCCAAGCGTCTAACGCCCGCGTCAGGGAGGCGCCAAATCCCGAGGATGCCCCCGTAATGATGGCCACCTGATTCGTCTTTTTAACCCTCTTATCCTCTTGGCTCATACGATCACCCTTTCCCCGTTTCTGCTCATTATCATAGCATCTGTGTGCTATGATAAGTTCCGAACGAATGAGAAGATTTGATTGAATCAATTGCATTTTAGAGGATAAATATGGCTCGAACACTCGTCATCGGCCTGACTGAATCAGGCACGAAAACGACCGTTAATGAAGATACATTCAGCTTGGGCGGACGCGTCTACCCAGACATGATCACCGGGAGTGAAGAACGCAGCGCGAAGTCACAAGACTACACGCAACTCTATGTGGTCACCGAGGGTCACGGCGGTTCAGGGGTGGGCGATTTGGCAGGGCGTCTTGTTCAGAGAACTGCCATGGATCTGGTCGACCTGATCGGCAGCTATAAACAGCCCGAGCTTGATTTTCAAAAATTTTGCCGCGACCTCATCAAGGAAGCGCACGCACGTGTCACCCGCCAGATTAAACCGAGGGACAATGGCTTTTCAGGCGCGTCCATGGCACTTTTGTTGATTGATTCCAATGTCGCGCATCTTCTGAATATCGGCGATACGAAAATTCATTTATTCCGAAATAACAAGCTGATGTTTCCGACTTGCTCGCCGGGTGAACAAGAAGACATGGCCGAGTGGGTGATCGGCGACATGACACGACCAGAGTCGGCCAACGCCATCACGATCAAGCAGTTCACCTTGAGATCGGGCGATATAATCTTGCTGTCGTCGAAGGGATTTTGCAAGGATTATCCCGAACAGCAATTTGCCTCAGACCTGGCCTCCCCCGATGCATTTGCCGCGACCATCCGGCAGGCTCAGATTCATTCACGCCAGTTCAACGACGCTGCGAACGGCACTATTTTGGCCGTGAAGGTACGCGATCTTGAACTCACGGAACCGGGCGATCGTATTCCCGAAAGCGAAGTCCGTCGCGCGATTTACCATAATGGCAATACCTCGATTCTCACAGAAGAAAATCACACCGTTGCAAATGGAGGGGCGGCTGTCGAGCCGTCATCACGCCAGCCGGAGGATGAAGCCGACATGAAACAGAGATTTAAAAAGGAGCGCCGCCGGCGTAATACAAAGACATTTTTCTTGTTCCTCTTTCTGGGATTCCTGGTGGGATTGGCGGTCATCTTTATTTTGTGGTACATCATTTTGAGTTAAAGGAACTCGATAATAGTGTCACTTTATCGCATGTAAAAGGGGCTGTCTTTTTGTAAAAGCCAGCCCCTCATTCATTCTCACTAGGCTTTATTCACTTATTCTCTTTGCACAGGGTCCTCCGGATGGCGATAACCCTCCGGTGAAACATTCTCGGGTGGCGCTGCCTGTCTTGCCTTTCGCTTTCTTTTTCGCCTGCGACAGACCCATACAATGAATAGGATGAGCGCTAAAAGCACAATGAAGGGCAGCAGATATACCAGTACGACAAGGAAGTACTGGAAACCGAGCACAATGCCGATCCCCACTTTCTGGATGGCATTTTTCATCAGGTAGCCGACGTCAGACCACTTTAAGGTTTTCCATGTGACCTCCGGTTTTGTGATCGTCGGATCGGACTCCAATCGGATCGTAATATCGATCCTTGATTCTGATGTCCAGCTGTCAAGTAGCTTCAGGTGACCCTTCAAACTCTCAAGTTCGAGCGTCAACTCATCAATCCTGCTTTGCACCAACAGGGTGTCCTCAATCGTTTCCGCTTTTTTCAGCATGCCGCGGTAATGTTCAATCAAGTCTTCCGTCGACTGAAGCCTCGTTTTTGTATCGTAGTAGTTTTCGGTGACTTCTTCGCTTGTCACGGTTTTTGTCTCGACACGGGTAACATGTTCTGCGGTGACATCCATGAACTCAGACAGTGACCCGAAAGGCACCGCGACCTGCATGTGTATCCAACCATAGGCGTCATCTACCTGACGCTCGTAGGAGACGACCCGCCCGCTCAGGCGTTCGGTCAGTGCCACTAAAGAGTCGTAGGTCTTGTCGACATCGGAACTTCTGAGCGCCAGTTCACCATTTTGGATGAATTTGCGCTCGATCGGGCTCAGCAACTCTTCTTGGGGTGCTTCGGGGACGCTTGGTGAATCTAAGTCCTGCCCGTGTTCCCACCCCGGAATCCCTTCTGATTTGTCGGGAGCGGAGGGCATATTGGCCGATGAACAGCCGATCACAAGTACTGCCATCATAAGGATGGCCAGTGTCAAGGCAATACGTTTTTTCATTTTTTTCATGACGATCCTCCCATGATGCGAAAGCAAAATCGCTCCTAATCTCTAGGACGTCATTCAACCCGAAAGGTTACGCCATCTTGGCAGGCGCTCCCGGAGCCGGTGCTTTCACCACCGTGATCTCAAGCGTTTCCTCATGCGAGTTATGGACGTTCATTTTGGTGTCAAACGGGATTTTGAGAAGCGCACCGCGTTCGTAATGGCGCACCTCCTCTTCGCCCAATCCGATGGAAAGTGTCCCTCGAAGCACATTCATATAGACGTTGCTATTTGAATAATGCAGGGGAAGCGCTTCATCTTGGTTCAAAATCATATGCATGTAATGAAGATTTTCATCCATGATGATGGGCTTAATTGTTTTATCATCCGTTTGCGCCAGTTGATAGACGGTCTCGATCATGTTTTGTTCTCCTTAAAAATGCGTTGCTGCTATAACAGCGTGTCCTCTGAAAACTCCCCAAGTGTCTTGAAAAGGCCCTCATTGCATTTATACACCTTTTTGTACACGTCACGGTAAAGATGTTCGTAGACGGCGACATTTTTGGGATCCGGCCAAAAGGTTTTCTCCTCTTGCACCATCGCTTTGACCGCCGCTTCAAACGTCGGATGGAAACCGGCCCAGACCATGGCGTTGATGGCGGCGCCCATGGCGCTGATTTCCTTGTCCTCTAATCGTACGACCGGGAGGTTAAAGATGTCGGCCGTGAGCTGCATGGCCGTGTCCGAATGACTTCCGCCGCCGACCACCGTCAATTTTTTCACGTTCATTTTGCTCTTTTGTTCAATAAGCTCCAAGCCCTCTTTCAGGGCGTAGGCGATGCTTTCCAAGATCGCGCGGTAAAGGTCGACCTCCCGGTGGTGGTCCATCCAGCCGGCGATCATGCCTTTTCCGTGGGGGTAGAGTCCCGGGTGGATGGTCCAAAACGGAAAGACAAAAAGCCCGTTAGCGCCGGGCGGGACTTCCTTGACCTCCTCGTTCATTTGCTTCAAAAACTCCGGCATGCCGCTCTCTTTGGCGTATTGTTGGCAAAACCAGGTGACCAGCCAGTAACCGCGATAAATGCTGTATTCGGGGTTCCAGGCATCGGGAATACAAGAGGCAAAGGTATAGAATTTCAATTTTTTATCTTCAATATGGCGGAAGATTGTGGTGCCGAGAGTGGCCATCGTCCCGTAACTGATGGTGGCCTGAGAGGGGTCAAAGACGCCTGAGCCTAAGGTTTCGCACTGTTTGTCGCCGGCAGACGCGATGACGGGCAATCCCAGAGGGAGGCCTGTGAGAAGATGACCTTCTTCTGTGACATTCCCGATGACCTCTCCCGGCGCGACCAGGTCGGGCAGTTGCTCCCGGCGCACCCCCATGAATCTGAACACTGATTTTATCCTGTACCAGTCCTGGTGTTTGGCCTGGTACGGGACGTAGCCGACCTGCATGCCCCGCGCGTCTCGAAATACACCGCAGAGTTTTAAGTTGAGGTGACCGGTAATCGATACATAGCGTTTGGCCCGGTGGTACACCTCCGGTTCATGGTATTTGATCCAGTTGAATTTGGAGCGATAGGCCACCATGGAGAAGAACGCGTAATCGGCAAGATAGATGGCGCGGTCGATCCCTTTTAATTCTTTTTTTAAGGCTTCCATGGCCTCCGGCGCGCGGCGCGTATCGACCCAGGTGATCCAATCGCGCAAGGGCTTATCCTGTTCGTCGAGGGCTAGGATATTGTCGCGATTGGCGGTCACGGCCATGGCCTTCAGTTCGCTCAATTCATCGCCCAGCGATTTTGTGACCTCGCGGATCACCTCACAGCTGTCCTGCCAAAACTGATCGGCGGGCACCTCGGCCCATCCGGACTGCCGGCTGTAGTAGGGCGCACTGATCTTTCTTGCGCTTACGACATGACGGCCCCTTGGGTCGAACACGATCGCCCGGACACTTTGTGTGCCCACGTCGACCGATAATACATATCCCTTAGACGGCATAACGGCTCTCCTGTCATTTATTGGACCGATGATAAGGCCGTCCGATTCTTGCGAACCGGACGGCCTTGTGGATCTTGGTGTTTCGCGAACTAGGGGCGAAGCTTTTCTTTCATGATCTGAATATCATTCAGCCAGTCTTCTAGGTCTTGCTCGTGCTCCAGCTCATCTTCCATGATCTGGATGGCCATGCGGTGTGTGACAAAGTCTTTGCCGCGTGTGAATTCTGCAATCTGCTGGTAACGCCTGATCGCACAGCGCTCCCCGTCGATATTTTGCTGCAAGATCACTTCTACATAAGGATCGTTGGGCTCTTCATAATCGCATTTGGAGTATTCTTTCCAAAGATTGGGGTTCAAAAGCGGTGTTCCGCCTAACTGCACGATGCGGTCTGCCACCATGATGGCGTGTTCGTACTCTTCGTTGGCGTGTTCAATCAGTTCCGGTTCAATTTCACTTCTCATCGGGCCTTCAATCAGGCGCGCGCCGACCCAATACTGGTAAAAGGCAAGCCATTCTTCTGCTAAGGCCTCATTCAGGTATTGGATAAGTTGATTCACATCAAGATCTACGATTTCAATTCCTTGTTTGCCCATTCACTGATACCTCCTTGTATGTATTCTGTAGATAACATCTGAGATTAGCATACAAGTCCTTGGTAAAAACTGCAATATATGAGCCTTTGTTCATGGGAACAGGTTACCACGAATGCGCGCGTTATCCCCGCGTGTTATAATGAGTAGGCTCTCATATGGGAGCGTACTGGTTTCGACGGGGTTGTTGAGATCGGGAAAGCGGGTAGAGGATTCTCGTTGGCCTCTTTAAAAAACGAGAGACTTTTTAATTGCCAACAAACCGGCATTTGCAGCGGCGTGAGCCCTGCCGTTCCCGCGGCTAATCTGCTAACCGCGTAAGAACGTCAACTGCAGACCTTTCTTTCTAGGCAGGTCAAAGAAAGCACCCGACGGACTAGTGCCTTGGAGTCTCGTCGGTATTAAAGGCTACCTCTTCGTTCAAGATCGCCGCTGAACTTGATGACAGAGGGAATTTGAAAACAGCGGCTGCACCCGGAGATGTCCCTTTTAAGGCGATTTCGGACAGGGGTTCGACTCCCCTCGCTTCCACCAAAAAAGCTCAGCTTCTGCCTATTTGGCCGGAAGCTGAGCTTTTTACATGCTAATCAATCGGGATAAACACCGCGCGGATACTAAGATCGCCTTCGGGAACGATTTCAACGCGCTTATCGCTTGCGTCAATACCTTCCCAATGAGAAAACACGAACCCGTCCTCTGAAACGGCCTCCACAGTCATGGGGATGCCTTTGAAGTAAGTCCCCGTCCACACATGATGGATATCATTCCCAGGTAAGTCACCATCGATATCAATGGTATTCACACGCACATGGCCCCTCTTTGTTTCATTCGCGATCTTTACGACAGCTGTACCCTCGATGTCGAACGTTTCCATCAGGTATTTTCGGATATAAAAGGGGCGATCGCGCCCATATTCAATCAGGGCGTCAATGTTTTCAAGCCAGGTCTCGACCGACTCGATCGCTTTCCAGCGGTCGATATGCCACGCCATTTCATTTTCCATATCCCCGCGCATCGCCTCGACCATCGTTTGGACCGCACGGTCTGAAAAATGGCTGTTCAAAAGATCGTTCATGCGATTAAGAAAACGAATATTCAATTGCTCATTCAGCATCGACTGTCTAAACAGTAAATTGGGCCACGTTTGAGTGCCGAACATGCCGTCCAACTCATCCATCATCCAACTGACACTGTTACAGGTCACATCCCGGGGTTCTTCTTTTACCCCCAAGGGTGAGGAATAAAGTCCAAATCCCTGATCGACATCCTGCAACACCCATCGCCATCTTCCATCCTGGCCGTAAGGCGCATCTTCGACATAGCCATCGGTCGTTTTTCGCCAGTACATAATATTGTTGCGAGGCCAATCAAGGTTACCGAAGTATATTTGTGAAGCAAAATAATCGATGAAATTATCGTAATCAATGAGCGTCTCAAAGTATTCCCTGGAAGCGTCATCTTGGATGCCGCGACTTTCCACCTCACGAGTCATCTTGTCGTAGTGATACTTGCCCTCAGGGGTGCCCCGAAACAGTATGGCGTTTTGTTCCAATATCGTGATGTCGTCTTCATCGATGTCGTAGTTTTCTGCAAAATAGAATTCATCGTATCGTTCACGCAGATTGTAAAGGCCGTAATATTCACCGTTGATAAATACGACGCTGGGCCGATAGGCCTGGGTATCCACCGTATTTAAGGGAGCCACTAGGTTTTGCATAAAGGCATCGCGAAGCATCGCCACGGACCAGTCGTTGCCCGCGTTTCTGAGAATTAGAGTTTTGAAACGACAAAGTTCACCCGCCCCGTTATTCTTAGGCAAACCTTTGAAGAAATCGCAGTCCATATACGCTTCATCGCTGTATTCCAAGTCGGCATAAAGGCGCAATGATTTTTGCGCATGCCTTCTCGAATGCCCCCCGTTGATTCTAACGCCAAGATTTTGCTTCAGTTCAAGGGTGCCGTCGGCTTCAAAATACTCAAGATGAATGGGTCTTTCCCAGTCGCTCCCTCTTTCAAATGCATTCTCTTCCGTGTAGATACCGATCGCCTCATCGAATAAATTGCCAGGATCGGTGACGATTGAAAAAATAGGAAACGTAAAACGCTCATCGATGTTTTCATGCACAAAAAAGGTTCCCGTCACCGTCTCACTCATCCTGTTATCCGAAGCGATCACCTTCGCGCGTACGACCGTCGCGGCGTTTTGATCAATCGCATCGATTTCGACGGCTTGTGTATAGCGAGGCGAAGTCTTGCTCGGCTCTGAGCCATCCAGTGTGTAATAGATGGGATCCCCTGTATTTGAAGCGGAGAGGGTTAAGGCAAAACCCTCCTTATAAAATCCTGATGCACGTGACAGAAGCGGCGCTTCCAAGGTATGGAGTATCTTCAAAGGCCGTACCTGTCCTTTGAGCGCGCCCTTTGAAAGCAGGGATTCGATGACGCTTTTGTCCTGCAAGTGCTCAAGGCCCGTGTCTATCGCATTAAATCTTTGAAGTTTGGTCAATTTTTTCAAGAACTGAGGATCTTCTATGGGGACATTACGCATGATGAGCGTCTCGAGATTGACCAATCCCGTTATCGGTTCAAAGGATTCAATGTCAACATCCGAATGAATGTTGAGATAGATCAATCGGCTTAAATGCCGTATGGGTTCAAGTGAGGTAATAGCATTCTCTCTGAGATTCAATTCCCGCAAACGCGTCAAAGTTTCGAGCGGGGCAATTGTCGTAAATCGATTCTCTCTCAGATCCAGTTCAGTCAGGCGGCGAAGGTTTGATAGGGGGGTCAAATCTTCAATATGATTTTCCCTCAGTTTCAATTTTCGCATTTGCGCCATTTGGCCCACCAACGTGATGTCGGAAAGCCTCGTATCGTTCCCTTGTGCATCCCATATGACATTATGCCTCAAGTTCAAATTGCGAATGTAAAGATGAATAATATCCTGAAAATCCACGGCTTCCAAATCGATGATCTCATTATTTCGAAGATTCAGTTTTTGTAGCTTCATCAGGTTTTTCAAGGGTGAAACACTCTTCACATAGTTGCTGTCCAAATTCAATTCCACGAGCTCAAAAAGCGCTTCAATGCCGTCTAATCGGCGAATCTTGTGATTGGAAGCGTCGAGCACTTGAATTGTTTCAACATCATCGGTGTAAATAGGGCCTTCTGGTTTATCAATGGCCGTCCTGACAGCCCTTTCCAATCCTTCGTCGACAAATTCAACAATCCTAATTGAATGTGGCCCTTGAAAGGCCGCCACAAGAAGGAATACCAGCGCCAGAATAATAATCAGGCTTAAAAAGTGGGTTTTGTTGTAATGACCGCGCATTGTTTTATGGTTTCAGCTAATGACGCAAGGTTCCGTCGTGATCCAAGATGCTCACATTCAACACCTCATCGAGCTTGCCGATTTCCTGTACGAGCCTTTCACCTTCATCGGTCTGTATCTCATAGATCATGTCGAGGCTGTCGCGGTTGAGGTTTCTGGATTTAACCGTGTAAGCGATTTTCAGCTCATCCAAAAGAGCATTCAGTTTTGATTCATACGCCATGCTTTGGCCGTTGATCACGAGGAGTCTCGGAGCCTCCTTGAGCTTGATCCGATCCAGCACAAACAAGGTGACGGTCACGATAATGGCCACAATAATGACAAGGCCGTAAATCTCGGTCCCCGACACAATGCCTGTCGTGATCGCCCAAAAGATAAAGGCCAAATCCATCGGGTCTTTTAAGGCTGTGCGAAACCTTACGATCGACAAAGCGCCCACCATCCCGAGGGACACCACCAGGTTCGCCTGCATCGCGACGACAATGGCGGTGGTCAGGACGGTAATCACGGGTAGCGTCATATTGAAACTTTTCGAATAGAACGATTCTTTTGACTTTGTCCGGTAAACAACATAAATATAAATACTCATCAATGTCGAAAACAATAATGCCAAAAGCATCCGTGAATAGGACATTCCTGCACTTTTAGTTAAGATTTCCAATACTCTCGTTAACATCTAATCTCTTCCCCTTCTGCTCTCAGGTGACTAAAATAGAACTTTGAAAAAGTAGTCCTTTCAAGCTGTCCCGTCTCAATTGCCTGCGCAATAAAATCGGGTAACGCTCCGTCATATTTGATTTCAAATATGTGTTTATTAAGCGGCAGCAATGGCGTCGCCTTGGGTAATTCGTCTTCTAGGAATTTATCAAACTCATATGAAAATGAGATGTTCCGGTCAAAGGTCACCCGGACATTATTGGTTTGGTGGGTGTAAGCCGAACGCTCGTACTCGACAATCACGCTGGGTGCCAAAAAGCGCGTGTACAATTCTAAATAAAGCAAGTTCAGTGCTTTTGGAAAATTTTTATCATGCCTCAAGGTCCGATTCATGATCGCCTCAAACTGCGCGATCGTCAAATAGCAGCTCTCCTTATAATTGCGATCCTTAAGCTTTTGCTTCACCTCTAAGCGGATCGCATTTTTGGGATTGTCATAGACCCTGATACGAAATTTCTTTCGCTCTTCCACCCCCGCGTCGTTTTCTCGATAAGCTTTTCGCGTGTACGTATCAAAGTAGATACTTCTCACCCGGTACGCCTTATGGACTTGATGGAGGTCCTTGTATAAAACAGGGCTCAGCTTACGTTCCATAATCTGGAGCGTATGTTCATCCACTAAAAATTTCAGTTCACTTCTGAACAATGCGTGTCTCCTGTCCATGAGAAACGTCGTTTATAATCTCCTCTAATGTTCTACACCATTATGGATGTAAACTCAAAAATTATCAGCTTTTAGGCCCCCTCTCCCTTTTTTGGCTTATGATAGACCAGTAGCTAAAAAAGACATCATCTTAAAAAAGGAGACGCCCACGAAAAAGAATCACGAAATTCTGTTCACCCCATTTGACATCGGCCAAACCACCATACAAAACCGCTTTGTTCTCTGCGCCATGGAAGGCACCAACCTGGTGGAGGGCATGACCAAGTATAAATTCAACGAGCATTGCCCAGATTATTATCGCGAACGCGCTAAAACTGGCGTAGGACTCATCATCCCCGGCATGATCCCTATCCGAAGCTTTGCGGGGAACCAATGGCTTTATGAGTCTGAATCCGTGTTTATGGGCCCTGTGAAAGATTTAGTGGAAGAAATCCACGCGCACGGCTCTAAAATCTTTTTCCAGGTCGGCGCCGGCATGGGGCGTGCCATGGTGGCGGTACCCATTTTGCGAAAACTCTACCACGGTAAGTTTTTGAAACGATTTGCCAAACTGTTCGGGATGGATGTCGAACGCGTCTTCGCGGGCGCCTCCCCCGATATGCCCAACGTCTGGGATCCGACGATTAAAGCCCGCGCGCTTACGAAAAAAGAAATCAAAGAAATCATCGACGCCTTCGGGAAAACCGCCGCGCTTTGCCAACGCGCAGGCATCGACGGCATTGAAATCCACGCCGTCCACGAAGGCTATTTACTTGACCAATTCACCATGACATGCACCAATGAACGCGAGGACGAATACGGCGGAAGCTTAGAAAACCGCATGCGCTTCACCACCGAGATCATTAAGTCGATCAAGGCCGCCTGCGGCGATGACTATCCGGTCAGTGTCCGCTTCAGCGTCGAATCGAAGATGCGCGGCTTCCAACAGGGCGCCGTCCCCGGAGAAGTGTACGAAGAATTTGGCCGCGACAAGGAAGAGGCGATCCAAGCGGCCAAAATTTTGGAAGAAGCCGGCTGCGATCTTTTGAACGCTGACAACGGCACCTACGACGCCTGGTTTTGGGCACACCCGCCCATGTACATGCCCCTGGCCTGCAACCTGCCTGAGGCAAGCTTTTTAAAACCTCACGTCTCCATCCCCGTCGCCTGCGCGGGACGTATGGAAGATCCCGATCAGGCGGCCGAAGCATTGGCCGAGGGCCATATCGATGCCGTGGGCATCGCGCGACAATTCCTCTGCGACGGTCTCTACCTCGACAAGATCCGAGAAGAGAAAATAGACGATATCCGCCCCTGCATTGCCTGCCACAACGGCTGTTTCGGCGTGTACCGCTACAAAGGCGAGCCAGGGAACCTGCCTAAAACACCCTTGGGCCGCTGCGCTTTAAACCCTGTGACCTTCCAGGAAGAAAAATATCGTTTAAAACAAGCCGAACAAAAAAAGAAAATCGCCGTCATCGGCGGCGGGATCGGCGGCATGGAAGCCGCAAGGCTCATGGCCTTGCAAGGCCATAAGGTGGATCTCTACGAAAAAAGCGATGAATTGGGCGGTGTCTTCATCGCGGCCGCGGCCCCCACTTTCAAAGAAAAAGACCGGATGCTCCTGGAATGGTACAAAAATGAAATGGGAAAACTTCCCATTAGCATCCACTTTGAAGAGGAAATCTCTCCCTCCATGCTCGACACCTTGGGGGCCGACGAAATCATCGTCGCAACAGGGGCGACCCCCAGAGTGCTCCCTATCCCCGGCATCGATCTCCCCCATGTGATAGAGGCCATCGAGTACCTGAATCAAGACAAAACAACCGGCCAAAGCGTGGTCGTCGTGGGCGGTGGCTTAACAGGCTGTGAAATTGCTTACGACCTTGCCTTACAAGGCAAAAAGGTCACCATTGTCGAGATGTTGGATGACATCTTGAAGGTCAAGGACCTGTCCGCGGCCAACTCCAACATGCTGCGTGAACTGATCCGCTACCACGCGATCGATGTTGAGCTGGAAGCCCCCCTTCTGTCGGTGACCCCTGAGCATGTGGTCATCGGGACTAAAGATGGCGAAAAGACCATCCCCTGCGACTCTGTGGTCCTGTCCGTCGGTTAAACACCGAACGCCTTGGTATCGGCGGATTCAAAGCAGAACATCCATTTATTGGGTGACTGCGAACAGGTCGGTAACTTGAAAGACGTGATCTGGTCCGCCTATGACCTTTGTGTCGGACTGTAATGACACAATTGATTTGAGGAAGTAGCGCCATGCCCGCACATATCGGAGAAATCGCAGCCATCATCACGGCCCTTTGCTGGGCCTTAAACGGCGTCGCCTTTGAGGCGGCCGGAAAGCGCGTCGGCGCGATGGCGGTGAATTACCTTAGAATTGTCTTCGCGCTCATCCTCCTAAGCCTTACCGCCTGGGCGACGCGCGGGCTCCTCTTCCCGGTGGATGCTTCGGCCTCCACCTGGCTGTGGCTCGTGTTGTCAGGGTTTGTCGGCTTTGTCTTAGGCGACATGTTCCTTTTTGAAGCCTTCCTTTTAATCGGTTCGCGCGTCTCCATGCTGATCATGGCGATGGCGCCGCCATTGGCCGCACTCATCGGCTACCTCGTGATGGATGAGAAAATCACGGGATTAGGCCTTTTAGGCATCTTCATCATCATGGCGGGGATCTCCCTTGTCATCATGGGGAGAAACGCTGACAAGAATGCAGAAGGGCTTCGCAGCCGGCTCTCCCCGAAGGGCATCTTTTATGCCTTCTTGGGGGCGCTCGGCCAGGCTTTAGGGCTCATCTTAAGCAAGATCGGAATGGGTGGCACGTATAACGCGATTGCGGCCACCCAAATCCGCGCTTTCACGGCCGTCATCAGCTTGACGATTGTCGTCACCCTCCAAAAGAAATGGCCGGCCATCCGCTATGCGTTCACCGAGAAAAGAGCGTTAAGAAACATCGCCACAGGCGCCGTCATCGGCCCCTTCATCGGGGTAACCCTTTCCTTGGTGGCCCTGCAGTATACCAGTACCGGCATCGTTTCATCTTTGAATTCGCTGTCGCCTGTTTTTATCATCCCCATCTCGATGATCGTCTTTAAAGAGAAAGTGTTGCCCAAGGAAGTGATCGGCGCGATCATATCAGTCGCGGGCGTCATGGTGTTATTTTTGTAAAGGCGGTCGATCTCTTTTTACAGCCAACCCTTGTACTTGCTGTACACAAGACTTACAAGCAAAAAGACAAGGCTCACACCGATAATAATGGGATAGGTCACAGGAGAGGCCAACTCAGGCATGCGAAGGTTCATGCCATACCAGCCGGCGATCAGTGTCAGGGGCAAGAACACGGCTGTGATCACAGTGAAGACACGCATGGTTTCATTCAAGCTGATATCCAACTGATTTTGAAACGCCTCTCTGACCTGAGTCAGGTACTCGCGCAAATCGCGCACGTCGCTCGCCATACGGTTCATCTTGTTCTTATGCGCCAGAAAAACACGACGATCGTGATCCGATAAGGGATGCGCGTCATTGAGATCGAGGCTGTCGAGGATATCGTCGAGGGATTCAAAGTAACGTTTTAAGCTCAATAATTCTTTACGAAGGCGGATGATCCCCTGTGACTGGTCCGGCGGTCGTTTATTCGCGGCCAGTTCCTCCAAACCCTCAATTTCATCCTCGATCGCTTCAAGATCGGGCCTTTTTTCTTCCATCAAATGATCAAAGAGGCGAAATAAGCCCCACAAGGGATCTTTTTGTCGCGCCTCTGCGGTTAAGAAAAGCGGCTCGATTCGATCGATCACTCGTTTGTCCGCCAAAAGGATCAGATGCTCTTCGGTCCTATAACACTCTATGAACGATGGGGGAAGTTCAGATCTTTTCGACGCAGGTGTGTAAATGGCCAGATAATCATAGAACGCATGGTGTTCAATATGCGTCGCTTCGCGCTCTGCGCTCGGGTAATCCGAGATCGTCGGGATGCCCAGTCTTAAGAGGACATCGTCTCGATCCTTTTGGGCCACTAAATGGATGCCGGGTGCGAACACGGCTTCATCTTCTTGCTTTTTTTGCTCCGATACCACGTCCATCCCTATGACCCCCTTATTAGCTCTTTCTTGTAGCCTCAATTTAAAAGAAAAAAGGGAGAAACGCAATGAATCGGGTGGTAGAATGCAATTAACTGGAATATGATTTCAATTCCATGCCCTACGTTACCGACATTTTCCAAAAGCACCTTTATTGTAAATCCAATATTAGAATCATTCAAAACCTGAAGAGACATTAGAGAGGTATCATTTATGAGTATGAAAAACCCCATGGACAAAAACAAACTGAAAGAAAGTTTGCCGAGCCGCAATGACGCAGTCGGTGAACATGCCCAGATGACACGCGAAAGTGGCGCGCCCGTCATCAATAACCAGGACACCATGACCGCCGGCCCCCGGGGCCCGCAGGTGATCCAAGACGTGTGGCTTTTAGAAAAGCACGCCCATTTTAACCGCGAGGTCATCCCCGAGCGACGCATGCATGCGAAGGGATCGGGAGCCTTTGGCGAATTCACCGTGACCCATGACATCACCCAGTACACGAAAGCGGCCATTTTCTCAGAAATCGGCAAAAAAACGAAAATCTTTATGCGCTTTTCAACCGTCGCCGGTGAGCGCGGCGCGGCAGACGCCGAGCGCGACATCCGCGGCTTTGCGGTCAAATTCTACACCGAACAAGGCAACTGGGACGTCGTCGGCAACAACACGCCTGTGTTCTTCTTCCGCGACCCGAAAAAATTCATCGATCTGAACCACGCCGTCAAGCGTGACCCCAGAACGAATATGCGAAGCGCCAACAACAACTGGGACTTTTGGTCCTCGCTTCCTGAGGCGATGCTCCAGCTCACCATCACGATGAGTGACCGCGGTATCCCCTCCTCCTACCGTTACATGCACGGTTTTTCAAGTCACGCTTACTCCCTGATTAACGACAAGAACGAGCGCATCTGGGTGAAGTTCCACTTCAGAAGCCAGCAGGGCGTCCAGAACCTGACCGATCAGGAAGCCGCCGCCGTCGTCGCCAACGACCGTGAGAGCCACCAGCGTGACCTGTATACAGCCATCGAGACCGGTGACCATCCGAAGTGGACGTTGTTTATTCAGGTCATGACCGACGAAGAGGCCAAAAAGCTGCCCTACAACCCCTTCGATCTGACGAAGATGTGGTTCAAAAAAGATTTCCCGCTGATCGAAGTCGGAGAACTCGTCTTGAACCAGAACCCGACGAACTACTTTGCGGACGTCGAGCAGGCGGCCTTCAATCCGGCGAACAACGTGCCCGGTATCGGCTTCTCGCCCGACCGCATGCTGCAGACAAGGGTGTTCTCCTACGGAGACGCTCAGCGTTACCGCTTAGGCGTGAACCATCATCAGATTCCGGTGAACGCGCCCTTGGGCGTCAAAAATCCGCATAGCTTCCACCGCGACGGCCTGATGCGCGTCGACGGCAACATGGGCAGCGAATTGCACTACGAGCCCAACAGCTACGGCAACTGGAAAGATCATCCTGAGACGGCCGAACCGATCCAAGAGGGCGGCGATGTCTATCAGTACGACTTCAGAGAAGATGACCACGACTACTTCACACAGCCCGGCATGCTCTACAGGGCCATGTCTCCTGAGCAAAAGCTCGTACTCTATGAGAACACAGCGCGCAACATGGGCGACTCAACCCTGCAGATTAAGCACCGCCACATTACGCACTGCTACATGGCCGACCCCGAATATGGTAAGGGTGTGGCTAAAGCACTCGGTATTGACATTGACTCCGTGAACCTTGCGCCCATGAAGTCGGATAGCCGAAAGGCCTGGGAAGAGGATAATGCTCGAAACGCGCATCTTAACACCCCGACTGAACCGGCCTGCCCCGAGACAGCCAAAGACCTGCCCGCGGATGGCCGCGACACAAACGTTGGAGATCCAAAATCCCTTTACAGCTGGGAAAACGACCCGCATATGCTATAAGAACTAGTAAAAAGAGCCCATTCAAAAGGGGCCGCCTCGGGCGGCCCCTTTCTTAATCCGAATTATCCTGGCTCGGCGTATACGTCGAGTCAAGTGCGGTGCCATCCTCAGATACACCTGTCAGATGATTGCCCTCAATGCGGTACCACTCAGGCGCCGATGTTGGGTAATCAAAGGGTTCATGGCCGGTCAAAGGTGCCGGTTTTGGAACATCCTCAGATAGTCCCACCACACCGTTGCCTTCTTTGTCAAAAGTCATCAGAATGAGGCTGTCGCTCGAACCCTGGCCGGTCTGGTGAAACAGCGCGACGTAGCCGTAGGACGTTTGGTTATACTCACTGTAAAACTGGTCACCTCCGGCCATGTTGGCGGTAAAGATATAACCGCCGCGATCTTTGACATACTCACCCGTATAGCTCAAAGGTTCGCCGGTGTCACTTTGGAAACTCAGGGTCATCTTATCGCCTTGACGATCAAATTTTGCGTTATTAGCTCCAAAAAAGGCCATCGTCATTTTGGCGGCCGCCTCGTCCTGCCACAGGAGTGCCGCGGGCCACATCAACATATCCATCATGCCCAGGCCCATCAGGCCGAAGACACTGTATGCCGCATCAGGATCCTGCGACACGGCTCCTATGATTCGTTCAATAAACTTCGCTTTTGCGGCAATATAGGCCTCATACTGGGCTTCACCGCCGGCGGGAACGTCAATGACAGGGTCCTTTTTCTGATCAGTCGCTTCTGGTGTATCTTTGTCGCCTTTCGGGATAATATCACCGATCGACGGGGGCTTGAAACAGCCGACAAGGAGAATGGCGCTGATCAGGACGAAAGTCAAAAGAATTGCATATTTTTTCATGATGATATTCCATCCTTTCCCTTAATGCCAACATACTTCTCCTCTCCCAATACTTATTGATGGTATAAATAACTATGTCATTGAATAATAGGCGGCGTAACATCACGCGTTACAAGGATCGTGTATAAAAGATGAAATTACTGGAAACGTTTTTCTTTTAACTGCCGCTTGATATCGCGCTCAACCGCGCGATCCTTGATGGCATCACGCTTGTCATGCAGCTTCTTGCCTCGGGCGACCCCAATTTCGAGCTTCACACGGCCATCTGAAAAATAAGCTTTTAAGGGGATGAGTGTCATGCCTTTTTGCTGCACCGCAACACTCAGTTTGTGGATTTCGTGTTTATGGGCAAGCAGTTTTCGGTCGCGCACCGGATCGGGGTTAAAGCGGTTCCCCTGCTCATAAGGGCTGATATGCGCCCCCACCAGGAAAAGCTCGCCGCCTCTTACGACGACATAGGATTCTTGCAGGCTAAAGTGACCCTGGCGAATTGATTTCACCTCAGTCCCCGTCAATACGATCCCCGTCTCCAATCGGTCGAGAATATGGTATTCGTGGCGCGCCCTGCGATTATCCACGATCAGTTTTGTTTTTTTCAATCGGTCATTCATCGTCATCACCCTACCACGAAGCGATTCACATCGTCGAGTTCTGCCATCGGGACCGCATTGAGGTCAAGGGACGCACTTCTCCCCGACCGCCAGGCATAGTAACCGGCGGAGGCGATCATGGCCGCGTTATCCGTGCAAAACGACAAGGCGGGAATGGTTAGCCGAACGCCTATTTCTTTTGTCATCTCGGACATCAGCTCTCGAAGCCTTTTGTTCGCCGACACGCCGCCCGCAATGACCAACTGGCGGTAATCTGTTTCTTTTAAAGCTCTTTTGGTATGACTCGCAAGCGTTTGGACAATGGTTTCTTGGAAGGTCGCCGCAAAATCAGAAAGACCCACAGAAGAAGGCCAATCCTTTCCTTCTTGCTGTGCTTCGTGCTCAATTTTTCGATATTGATTAATCGCGGCTGTTTTGACACCGCTGAAAGAAAAATCAAAGGAATCTAAAAAATCCGTAATGGGAAGAAAGAACGCATCCCGCCTTCCCCCCTCGGACGCTTTTTCAATGAGCGGGCCTCCGGGATAACCGAGCCCTATGACGCGTGCAATTTTGTCAAAGGCTTCCCCCGGCGCGTCATCACGTGTGCGCGCCAACACCTCAAAGAGTGTGTAGTCTTTGACCTCTGCCAAGGTCGCGTGACCGCCCGAAACGATCAGGCACAAAAAAGGAGGTTTGAGCGCCTCATCGGCCAGATAAGCCGAGGCGATATGCCCCTCCAGATGGTGGACCGGAATGAGCGGTAATCCCGTGGCATGTGACAGTCCCTTAGCGGCCGCGACGCCCACCAAAAGCGCCCCGACAAGACCGGGGCCGTAGGTCACGGCGATGCCCTCCAAATCCGAAAGCGTTTTGTTCGCCTCTTTTAAAGCCCGATCGATCACCGGCAACATATGGTTGACATGCTCGCGCGAGGCGATCTCAGGCACGACGCCGCCAAATTCAGAATGGATGTCAATTTGTGACGCGACAACACTCGAGAGGATGTGCCGCCCGTCTTCGACAATGGACGCTGCCGTCTCATCGCAGGAAGTTTCAATTCCTAGTATCAGTTGATGTGGATCCGTCTTCATTTGGTCTATGATTGTATCATCGATCGGATTATTGTCGCAATCAATATCTACAAGGAGGGCCACGATGTCACTTTATTCAGACGCACAGGCCATCATTGAGAACGCGCTTCTTGCCGCTCAACCCGGCGAAGCGGTCAAAAAAGCGCTTTCGGGCATTGACTTGAAAAACAAAAGGCGCGTTTTGCTTATTGCGATCGGCAAAGCCGCCTGGCATATGAGTCAGTCAGCCATTGAATACCTGGGGGACCGCATTGACAGCGGCGTCGTTATCACGAAGTATCAGCACGCCCAAGGGCCGCTCCCTCATGTTGAGATCTTTGAAGCGGGACACCCCGTCCTTGACGAAGCAACGCTTCTTGCCACCCAACAAGCACTCGATCTTACCTCGGATCTCGAAAAAGAGGACGCGGTGCTGTTTCTTGTTTCCGGTGGCGGCAGCGCCCTCTTTGAGCAGCCGATGGTCGCGCTTTCCGAGTTGACGGCGATCACAGAAGAACTGCTTTCCAAAGGCGCCGACATCGTCGAAATAAACACCATTCGCAAACGACTGTCGAAGGTCAAGGGCGGACGTTTTGCAAAGCATGCAGCACCCGCTCATGTCTATTCAGTCATCTTAAGTGACATCATCGGGGACCCGCTGGACATGGTCGCTTCGGGCCCCGCCTATCCGGACAATTCCACGTCTGAAGAAGCATTCGCGATCGCTCGAAAATACGATTTGACCTTGTCCGACAAAGCGCGCGAATACCTCCTTTTGGACACCCCTAAACATTTGGATAATGTCACAAGCAAGGTGACAGGCAGTGTGACAGAGCTTTGTCTTTCGGCTGAAAAGACAGCCATTCAGCTCGGTTACACACCCCTTATCCTGACCGCATCCTTGCGCGGAGAGGCGAGAGAAGCCGGAAGCTTCATGGCCTCCATCGCCGAATACCATCAACATTCAAAAAAATCACTGGCCTTCATCGCGGGCGGCGAAACCATCGTCCGCATAACAGGCGACGGCAAGGGCGGGCGTAACCAGGAAATCGCGCTGTCCGCCGCTGAAGTTCTTTCAAAACTTGAAAACACCTGCCTTTTCTCTTTGGGTTCTGACGGGACCGACGGACCGACAGACGCCGCCGGGGGCTATGTGGATACGACAAGCTTTGAAAAATTAAAGGCGCTGGGCGTCGACCCTTATGAAGTCCTGCTTCAAAACGACTCCTACCATGCCCTCAAAGCCATCGACGGACTCATCATGACGGGACCGACAGGAACCAATGTGAATGATTTAACCGTCCTTTTGATCAAACGTTAAACAGGTATCGTCTCTTTTTTCTGATACTATTCAAATGAGAAGAAGGAAGAGGAAAGAGAGACGAATCATTTGAGAAAAGCCCGCTACACATCACGCCCCCAAAAAAAGCGATCTGCGGTGAAACCGTTTTTGACGCTTCTTGCTTTGGCACTCGTCTTTGCGATCACGGTGGTCATCACGAGCCTTGTGAAAGCGGACCGCATGATGAAACGCGCGCCCGAAGCGATCCCCCCCTACGCCACCAATTCGCTCCCGCCCTTTAATACGATCTCGATCTCTTCTGCCGGCGGCCAAATCACATTACGCGGCTGGCTCATTTCACCTGACAAACAATTGAACCGAGGGC
>Ga0265293_10005407_pt1 | contig 21342 bp, 14 predicted proteins | sample Munlanlewell138R_FD_192505 | JGI IMG/M metagenome (GOLD analysis project Ga0265293, IMG submission 192505) | Leachate microbial communities from a municipal landfill in Southern Ontario, Canada - Leachate well 138R | ecosystem: Engineered > Solid waste > Landfill > Unclassified | place: Canada... | reverse complement strand
TTTTTTACAGGTGGACTATGAAACCAAAACACACAAAATCTTTATCCCGCATCAGCCTCATTTTGATTTTTGCATTAATTTTTATGTTAACCCACTCGGCGTTATCTGCGACAGGGACAATTAATTTTAACGTAACGTACCAAGAGCTCGAAGGCTTCGGCGGAGCCGGCGTATTTGACGCATATCAACTGCTGAGCCATGACGAGGCTGAGGAGATTTATGACCTGTTATTTAGAGACCTTGGGTTAGATATTTATCGAATACAGAATCCTTACAGCCATAACACGCACTATAATTATATATATAATACCAGCCTTATTGTCGAGGCTGCGAAAGATGCCGGCCGAAATCCTGACCTTAAGATTCTGATGACTCCATGGTCTCCGCCGGAATCTCTGAAAAGTAATAATAGCCTTAACGGAGGAACTCTCGATGGCGGGCCGGACAGCTATGTTTACGCAGATTACGCAGACTGGTGGTATGCAAGCCTGACTGAAGTCGTTGCGGACCCCTGGGATGCAGGCAACTATATAGGCAGCTGGGCAAACGTCGGAATCGCACCTGATTATATAAGTCTTCAAAATGAACCTGACTTAGCCGGGGCTTATGAGTCCTGCAAATTTCTTCCGACTGAGACCGCGGATTTTGCCGGTTACGACCAAGCACTTGCGGCTGTTTATACTAAACTGAACGCTGAAATGGGCGGAGATATGCCCAAAATCATCGGCCCTGATACAATGGGAATTACAGCAGGAAGCACTCCTCTGGCAGGCCCATATCTCGATGCAATTGAAACTTTGGGTGTGATGGACAATCTTTACGGGTTTTCCTCTCATATTTATTCCGACAGCTTAGGTGATTATACTCAGCCTGATGAAGCCGGCAGAATCACAGCCTATCAGGATTTCAAAACAAATTACGGTGACGAATACGACAAACCTATTTTTCAAACCGAATATTCTGCCACCGACACAACTGCCTTTTCCAATGCACCGCTGATGGCCCGGCACATACATAACTGCCTCGTTGAAGGCAATGTATCCGCTTATTTTTATTGGTCTTTATTCCGGGATAACAATAACGAAGCTATGATTAACTTAACTTCGACTACAGAATATGATGTCCATGATGTTTACTACTGGTTCAAGCATTATGCTTATTTTACCGACCCGGGCTGGTTTCGAATCGGCGCGGATGTCGCAGGTACAGGCTCGGCTAATCTTAGAGTAACCGCATTTAAATCTCCCGACGGAGACCACCTGACTATAGTAGCAGTGAATATATCAGCCTCTAATGTAGTTTTAAATCTCACGATAAACGGCTATGATTACGACGACGCAGAGGTATATCGAAGCAGCGAAACAGAGCAATGGGTTGATATTGGCCCATTTAATCCTAATATGACGCTGCCGGGAAACTCAATTACAACAATAGCCTTGGTAGCCAATCTTCCAAGATTTACACTTACGACATCTTCGGCTGGAAACGGTTCGGTAACCACTCCGGGCGAAGGAGAATATCAGTATGTCGAGGAGACGTATGCATCTATCACCGCGACCCCTGCTCGGTATTATCATTTCTTAGAATGGACCGGAACAGCGGTTGATGCAAGCAAGGTTGATGACCCTTCGGCGGCGACTACTACCGTTCTTATGGATAATGATTATACCGTCATCGCGAATTTTGAACTTGATAATTTCGGATTTGTGAACGGTCGGAATAATAAAATTGTGGTTAATGACTGCGCGGATGTCCCTGTAACGTTCAGTTTGACAGGCGACGATTACGGAGTATTGGCTGAAGATTGTGATTTTTCGACACTTGTTCTTCATGGCACTGACGAACGGTCTGCTTTAACAATCAGACCTATAGGCAGAGGTGTAAAAACTGAAATCGGAGATATCGTTGTAAACGGGCCTATTGGAAGAATAATGGCTCGAAATGTTGACATAAACGGTGATATTACTATAGACGGTTCACTAAAATCTATGGAATTTACTAATAATACCGGTGAGAATACCATTACAATCGGCCCGACGGCAAACCCCAGAGACGCTGCAAATATAAAATTCGACCAAGCCAGTGATCTAGCAATAGTAAGTCAGATGCCTATAAGAACGTTAACCGCCACGGAATGGGCAGACCCGGAAACTGCTTTTGCTTCGGAAATTACCGCGCCGTCTATGGCAAGCCTTCAGATAAGAGGCGATAGAAGAAGAGCTATTGCCGGAGATTTTAACGCCAGCCTGCATCTTACAGGCGGTTCAACAGAACCAACCCTTAGAAATGCCAGAATCATAGGAGCTTTACAGAATGATATTATAGTCGATGGCGATGTAGGTACTCTTATGATAAAGCAGCTCCGCGGTAATGTTCAAATAAACGGTTCGGCAAGAAATATCAGAATAACGGATTCGCTGGCACTGGTTCGGGATGACGACCCTGAAATGGGGGAAATCGAAATTGCAGGCGCAGCAACTATTACGGGTTTTAGAGCCAGAGCCAGATGTACTAACGGCTGCAGTTTCTTCGGACGCTCTTCCGCGATGCTGTATAGCTGTGAAGATTTATCCCTATATGACACTCTGGGTGCTTCATGGGAGTATTCAAGTCAATACACATCAAGAAGTTCTGCCGGTGCGGACTCGGGAACAGAAGAAGTTACGATAGCCGTAGAAGATGTAAGCGGAGATGAATATGAGATATCTATGTCCGCAGCTGGAATTGTCGACACATCCTTCGGATTCGCTAAAGATGGCGATGCCACATCCTTGGAATTTTGGGATATATTTATAGGCGACGATGATTTTACTATAGATATCGCAGACATCTTCGTTGCACCGGAAAAAATGCAGATTAGACAAAATTACAGAAGCAGAGGAACTTTCACGGGTAATTTTGAAAACTTAGCCGAAGGGCTTGCCGGCGACATGCAGGGAACTGCCACAATGTCTAACAGGCTATTAGGTCATGAAGAAGTTACAACAGGGTTAGCCACTTATATGACTGCAAAAATCCAGCAGTCCTTAATCCTAAGAGGAACCATCAGCAATATAGAATACGAAGGTACTTTTTATACTATCAGATTTCAAGCCCGTATAGATATGATTTCATGGTCTGATGCAGATGCAGGTTATGTAAAATACCAAATACGAAATCTCAGGATATCATACCGCTTGCCCGGCGCAGCTACTGAAAATATTACAATAAGAGCAATCTCCGAACTGACTAATGCTAATATACCTCTACCATAGATAATGGCATTAATTTTTTACAGTTCGTATAGAAACAAAGAAAAACATCCATTATTCAATAACGTGGATGTTTTTCTTTTTACAAATATCCTTTAGGACTTTAGGCCATACGGTAGCTGATACCTCGCCGAGATGAGCTTTTTTAAGAATCAGCATAAAGGTCCGAGATTGGCCTATTCCGCCGCCTATGCTAAGCGGGATAGTATTATTCAAAATAGCCTGATGATACGGAAATTTCATAAGGTCAAGCTGGTCCGACATTTTTAGCTGTATTTTCAGAGTGTCGGCATTGACTCGAATACCCATGCTCGTCAATTCATGGCGTCTTTGAGTAACAGGGTTCCAGACGAGAATATCTCCGTTGATTCCATGTGTTTCTTTGCCGGTTTCTTTGCTTGTATCGGTCGCCCAGTCATCATAGTCGGCGGCTCTTAGCTCGTGCGGATAGCCGTCTTTGAGCGGCCAGCCGATGCCAATGATAAACAATGCTTTAAATTCCTGAGCGATTTTCGTTTCCCGCTGTTTGCGCGGTAAATCAGGGTAACGGTCAAGTATTTCTTCGGCATGCATAAATGTTAATTCATCCGGCAGATCGGGGTATTTATCGGTTTTAAGCTGCGGATAGATTTTCTGGACGTGAAGCTCAGCGCCTCTTATTACCTTCCAGATTCTTTCCACAACGCTTTTCAGGAATTTTATATTCCGCTGTTCCGGCTTTATGGCAAGCTCCCAGTCCCACTGGTCAACATAAGCTGAGTGGTCGTGGTCGAGGAAATAATCTTTGCGGACAGCCCGCATATCGGTAACAAGACCTTCGCCGACATTCATACCGAACTGCTTGAGAGCCATTCTTTTCCATTTTGTGGCTGCCTGAACGAGCTGGGCATTGATTGGTTTTTCCAGTCCGAGTCCGCAGTTAAATCCTATTGGAGTGCGCGAACCGTCGCGGTCGAGCATGTCATTGACACCGCTTTCAATATCCACAATCAGCGGCACGGTGACGCGAATAAGATTAAGCTCTTTGCAAAGATTTTCTTCGATATAGTCTTTGACGGCATAAGTGGCGATTTGAGTTTCCTTGGGTGAAAGAATCGATGAATAATCGCTTGGAAGGATTTTTTCGAGTTCATTGTAGTTGCCGATACCCGGACCGGCGAGGTCTGCTTTTTTCTGCTCGGACATCTTTTTGCCTCCGAAGGTTCACGTTTTCCGGCAGCCCGTCGCCGCCTTTTTAACCGGCAGGGAGTTTCTCATATCCCCTGCCGATTGTCAAGAACGGTTTTCGGACAATCTATGAAGAAGGAAGATATTTTTGATTTCAATTGTTAACGGATAAATGTATGATATTGTCCGATGCAAAGGCATTTTATAAACGGCATTTGAATTAGGGAGATATTAAAATGGACGGTTTATTAATCGGATTTATCGCGGGTATAGCAGGTGCAGTAGCTGTGGTTCTATTTGTGAAAAACCGAAGCAAAAAAGGACTCCGTGGTTCGGAGATTCATCTTCATTCTTCGATAGAAGAAATCCGCAGTGTCGGCGAGCTTGTCGTTTTCAAAATGATAACGAAGGAGATTGTTACGGCTGCGGACCATTGGTTCGGAGAATTCGGAAAACGGTATCTGACTTGGCTGCTGAGCAACAAAAAAATGGCTATGATATTCGAGTTCGAAATTGATTTCAGATATGATTTACGCAGCAATGATTTTGTCATCGAACGCAAAAGCGAAAACGAATATCAATTTAAGATGCCCAAGTGTTTTTACCAAACTCATATCCGTGACGTGAATTTTTACGACGAACAAAGCTCGAAATTATTGCCGTGGCTGATACCGGATTTGCTAAATCGGGCATTCGGGCCAGCATTCAGCGAATCTGATAAAAACCGTCTTAAAGAAGAGGCAAAACAGCAAGCCTCGCGTATGGCCGAGGAGTTTGTGGAGCGTATGCGCTCTGATGTTCAAAGCTCGGCACAGAAAACGCTTGAAATGCTGGGTAAAGCTTTCGGGGCTGAAAAAATTACAGTGGATTTCAGCGACTCAGAACTTATTCAAACCAAAGTTGAAGTAAAAAATTAAGGCTGAATGAACAAGCTTAAACATCATTGAGTAGTATTAAAACGGCAAAAATTTCTCAATTGCGTTCGGGGTGAAATTTTGGTAAAATGCCTACTCAGCAAAAAAATGGGTGTTTGATGCGTAAATCGAGAATTTTAATTTTTTAATCACTTTTTTAAGGGGCATTAAAATGTCATCAAAGGTTCTATTTAAAGCTGTATTGATTTCTGTATGTTTTTGTTTGGTCTATGCTTATGGGGAAAATTTGGTAACCAATCCCGATTTTGAAAACGGCACAAGCGGCTGGAGCGGGAGAGGCTGCTCAATTAAATCAGTAGATTCTCCGGTTCACGGGGGTAGCGGAGCGGCAAAGGTTTTCGATAGAACAGAAGGCTGGCAGGGAATCAAACAGGATATGGTCGATAAAATGCAAGACGGTAAAACATATAAAGTTTCGGTGTGGGTTAAACTGGCTGACCCCGGAAGCGAAACCATAATAGCATCTTTCGAACAGCATGACGACAGCGGAACAAACTATCACAATGCAGCCAGAGCAGCTGTCACCGAAAGCGAATGGGTCGAAATATCCGGAGAATTTAATCTTCAGGTTAGCGGCACATTGTCCGTTTTGGATTTTTACATCGAAGGTCCGGATGCAGGCGTAAGTTTTTATATCGATGATGTCAGCATAACAGAGGTCGGCAGCGAAAAAAGTGAATCAGTATTATTAACTGCCACAAGTATGCCGGAGTTCGAATCGCTTTGCAGTAAAAAATGCGATCCTAATACCCCAAAGAAGAATGACCCAAATGATTCAGGCGGCTGTAAAAAATAGTCGGCACTAAGGAAAACTGCGAAAATCCTGACTGGATATCGTTCGTTTTTTAAAATAATTTAACTTGTATAAGGAACAGCAACATGCATCGGCAGGTAGCGGGTAAATCTCTGTTTATAATAATGCTATTTTCAATTACATTGGCTTATGGCGAAACTAACACAAATGTTCTTGTAAATCCCGGCTTCGAAGAAGGTTTAGAAGGCTGGTACGACCGAAGCTGTCATATCGAACATGTTACATCGCCTGTTTACAGCGGTTCGGGAAGTGTAAAAGTATCCGGACGAGGTGAAACTTGGCAGGGAATCAGGCAGCCGATGATGGATAAAATGGTTGTAGGAGAAACCTATAAGATATCAGGCTGGGTTAAACTCGAAAACGCACTAAGCGCGACAGTTATGATATCTTTCGAGCAGCGGGATGACAGCGGGACGAAATATCCTAATGCAGCACGCGCGACAGTAACAGATAAAGAATGGACTAAAATATCGGGCAGTTTCACGCTGCAAGCAGACGGAATTCTGGCGGGGCTGGATATGTATTTCGAAGGACCACCTGCCGGGGTGAATTTTTTCGTCGATGAAGTGGAGGTTTACGGGCCTCAGTCGGATGTTGTTAAAGAAATAATAAAGCCTGCCGAACCAAACGCAATTTGCCTAATCGATACAACCACCCGCCATCAAAAAATCAAAGGATTCGGAGCAGCAGGTGCTTATTACACTATGGAATTTGTGAACCATAAACAGAAAGACGAACTTTATCGGATTCTTTTCAAAGAGCTTGGCCTTGATATATTCCGAATCAGAAATAATCACGATATGGAACCGAATTCTTTTGTCGAGACCGCTGAAATAGTAAGAGGCGTCAAAGAAACTATGGACGGCGATATTAAGATTATGATTTCATCATGGTCGCCCCCTGCTTATCTGAAAAGTGAAAATAATACTATCGGCGGAACACTCGCCAAAAAAGACGGCGAGTATGTGTATGAGGAATTTGCGAAGTGGTGGTATGAGAGTATCGCTGCTTACGAACAGGCCGGAGTAAAAATAGATTATATCAATATTCAGAATGAGCCGGACTTTTTGGCAAAATGGGATTCGTGCAGATTAGACCCGACAGAAAATGCCGAGTTTGCAGGATATAACAAAGCTTTTGATGCCGTCTGGCAAAAATTGAATACCGAAATGGGTTCGAACATGCCTAAGATGCTTGCCCCTGAAGCTTACGGTATATTTATGACCCGAAAATATATTGATAACCTGATAAACCGCGAACAAGTTTATGCCTATGCACATCATTTATACGATTGCAGCGGCAATACTGACGGCTGCGGTTCGGTGCCCGATATGTATCTAAATGAAATGAAACGATTCAAAGAAGATTACAGCGACAAACCCGTTTATCAGACTGAATATCAGCACCGCGAATCTGATACATGGCGGCAAGCACTTAATACCGCAATTTTGATGCATAATTCCTTGGCTGAAGAAAACGCTGCCGCATATCTTTACTGGGATTTATTCTGGGGATATGGTGATGTCAGCTTGGTAAGGCTGGATGACCCGTGCTCTTTTACTGTTAATCCCCCCTACTACACCTTCAAACAGTATTCGGCGTTTATTAATACGGGATGGCAGAGGGTCGAAGCATCTACGGAAAATACCGGTTTGAGGATTACGGCATTTATCAGCCCCGATAATAAGAAAATGACCGCGGTAATAATTAATACGACTGAAGATATGGATATCAGCACAGATTTATACTTTAAAGGCTGGTGCCCCGCAGCAGGTGAGATTTATAGAACTACTCGAAATGAAAAATGTATTTCAGCCGGAAGTTACGATGCCGGTAAATCTTTAATACTGCCTGCAAACTCTGTAACAACATTATCGTTCGTATCTAAATAAAAAAGAATTACGTTTCAACAAGATTTTAGTTAAGGAGTAACAAAATGCGGTTCGGCAATATTGCGTTTCTTCTTCTGTCTATACCAATGATATGTTACGGCAGTTCCCATACAGAGGGACATGCTAATATACTCGGCAACCCTGATTGTGAAGACGGAACGGAATTCTGGGGAAGACGAAGCTGCGAAATCAGCTCGGTAACTTCACCTGTCCACAGCGGGACAAGAAGCATTAAAGCAACCGGCAGAGATTCTGCTTGGCAGGGAATACGCCAATCAATATACGGAAAAGTAGTCGAAGGCGAGACTTATAAAATATCCGGCTGGGTAAGGCTCGATAATTCACCAAATGATGTTGTCGCTATCTCAGTTGAACAGCAGGACGACCGAGGAACACAATATATTCACGTCGGCTCAGTTCAAGCCAATGATAAAGAGTGGGTTCAAATTACCGGTGAATTTACGCTGAAGGTCGAAGGAGGCTTATCGGTATTGGACCTTTACTTCGAAGGACCGGCACCGGGCGTTAATTTTTATATCGACGATGTAAATATGTTCGGGCCTAAAGTTCTCACCGAAAAAGCTGAAGCAGCCCCTACCGCAACGGCAAAAATCGACGCAGGCACTCGCCGGCAAGTAATCGAAGGTCTGGGAGCATCAGGGGCTTTTTATACAAAAGCCTTATTAACTCAGAATAACAAAACCAAACTATATGAGCTGCTTTTTAAAGATTTGGCCATAGATATATTCCGCATAAGAAATACTCATGAAATAAACCTGACAGACTTTAACGATTCGGTCGAAATAGTCAAACAGGCCCAAGCTCATTTGCCGAATTTAAAACTTATGATTACTCCATGGACACCCCCTGCTTATCTGAAAAGCACTGATTCGGTTATCGGAGGCACCCTTAAAAAAATCGATGGTAAATTCGCTTATGAGCAATACGCACAGTGGTGGTATGAAAGCCTTAAAGCTTACGAGAAGCAAGGGATTAAATTCGATTATATGACATTGCAGAATGAACCTGACTTCGCAGCCAATTATGATTCCTGTGTATTTGCGGCTACGGAAGACGCCAATAATGCCGGTTATAATTATGCCCAAGAAGCGGTTTGGAAAAAACTGAATGCCGAAATGGGTTCAGATATGCCGAAAATGCTCGACCCTGATTCAATGGGCTTTACTAATCTCGAGAATTATATAAGAAACTTTAAAAGTCATGAATATTCTTACGGATATGCTCATCATCTTTACGGCTGTACCGGATGCGCAGAAGATCCGGACAGATATATTCCTCTTATGCTCAGGTTTAAAGAATTTAACGCCAAATACGGCAATAATAAGCCCATGTTCCAGACGGAATTCGAAGATAAACCTGACACTTGGACAGGCGCGATGAATACCGCGATTTTGATGCATAATTCACTGGCAATTCAGGAGGTCGCCGGATATCTGTATTGGGATTTGTTCTGGACTGTCGGAAGCGGATTGATAAGCATTACCGACACGGATAATTATATAATCATGCCCGCCTATTATGCTTTTAAGCAGTTTTCGGCATTCATTCATTCCGGCTGGCAGCGAGTCGAGGCTGCTTCGGACAATTCCGGATTGAGGATTTCAGTATATATCAGCCCCGATGGCAAAAAGCTGACGGCTGTATTAATTAATACTTCACCAAAAACAGATATCGAAACTGAATTAATGTTTAAGGATTTTGCCGTTTCAGAAGGTGAAATTTACCGTTCCAGCGAAAGCGAAAACTGCGTATTGGTCGGCAGCTATGAACCATGCGGCAAGGTAAATTTACCGGCTTATTCGATAACAACCATTGTCTTGTCAGCTAAAAATTAGAGCTTACAAATAAAGGTTAAAATACGGGATTTTTTGTTTGCAATTGGGCTTAATTCCGTCTATACTAAAGGTTTTCGTTAAATTGGACGATTTTAGAGTATAGCATGGCTGCTAAACGTTAATATTTACATAGGTTTTGAAAGGTTATTATTTACATGTTGAAAGTTAAGTCCCGTGCAGGCGAATCGGTACAGCAAATGATCAGGCGTTTTAAGAAGCTTTGTGAGAAGGAAGGTCTGATTAGAGACATGAAGCGGTTAAGTTACTACGAGAAACCCTCGGAAAAGAACCGCAGGCGTATCCGAAAAGCCCAGAGGGGCACAATGATGCCGAACAGCAGGCCTATGTAATTCTGCCTTAGACGCATAACTGCACAAAAATAATTTAAAAAATAACTGAACCGGAGCAGGCTTATTGAAATCAAAGTCTGCCCGGTTTTTTCTTTCCGCACTTATAGTAAACCGCATCACCTGAATAAGCCTGTTCTTTCTATAAACACATCGAAATGGAAAATTATGAACCGATACCTAAAAAGTCATATTTTTCTATATTCGGCTGGCCTTATTCGTCTTTTTTGAACTGCGATTATGAGGTCTCTTACTATCAAACCATTTTTTTCGTGTGTCTTGAGATGGCAGCGGTTTATTCTGAGGCTGTGATTTTTGCACATTCGACTTGGTATAGCTAAAACCATCGCATTTCTCGTACGAAAATCTGCGCCCGATGAATTTCTCGATGCCGTGAAGGTGATTTTGTTCGTCAGGTGAAACAAATGTAATCGCATCACCTTTATTCTCTGCCCTGCCTGTTCGACCAATACGATGTATATAATCTTCAGCAAATACAGGTACATCATAGTTAATTACATGTGATATGCCGTCAATATCAATTCCTCGAGCCGCAATATCAGTTGCAACCATAACCTGATATTTTCCTCTTCTAAAACCATCCATCGCCTGCTGCCGCTGGTTCTGAGTACGTCCTGAATGAATCGATACGGATACAATTCCGGCATGTTTTAGTCTTCTGCTGATTTTGTCGGCGCCGTGCTTTGTACGAGAGAAGACCAGAACACAGAACAATCCCCCTGCTTTTAGCATATGCACCAGAAGGTCCATTTTTAATTCTCTTTCGACCGGATAGATGTGCTGAGTAATGGTTTCAATCGGGTTACGTTCTTTGCCTATCTGAATCATTTTCGGAGATTTGAGAATATCCGAGGCCAAGCCTTTAATTTCCTTCGATATTGTCGCAGAAAACAGCAGTGTCTGTCTTTCTATGGGCAAGGCTCGTACAATTTTTCGAACGTCGTTAATAAAACCCATATCCAGCATTCGGTCAGCTTCGTCGAGGACAAGAACCTCAACTCGTGATAGATTAATCGAGCCTCGCTTCATATGGTCCATCAGTCTGCCCGGAGTAGCGACAATGATGTCCACTCCGCGATGAAGCTGGTTCAATTGAGGATTAATGCTTACTCCGCCGTAAACTGCCAGCACCTTCAACTTCAGAAATCGGCCATAACTGTTTATCGCCTGTTCGATTTGCACTGCCAGTTCACGAGTCGGTGTAAGTATAAGTGAACGGACTGATTTTTTACCGGAGAATCGCTCGTGGCTGAGACGATCCAGAATCGGCAGTACAAAAGCAGCGGTTTTACCTGTTCCGGTCTGAGCGCAGCCTATAATATCTCTGCCCTGAAGTATCGCTGGGATTGCCTGTGATTGAATTTCTGTAGGAGCTTTATATCCGCCGGCCAAAATCCCCTGAACCAGCGGGTCTGAAAGACCAAAAGTATTAAACGGCATCTAATAATCCTTAAATTATAACTTACTGTTTTTTATATTCTGATAGCCTAAAAGTATTATTTTTACTTTTTTAATTCCTATTAGGTAAATAAATTCTAAAAGCTGCTAAGGTTAGTTGTCTTAAATCTGGGGCTTAAAGACTGGCATAATCTTATGCAATGTAATATTTATACGATATTCCTGAGGTTTGTCAAACAAATAATAAACTAATGGCAAGATTACACATTTTTAAGCAATATATACAGAAGCGGTTTGTCTTTGGTTATAGGTACAATTAAAAAAAGATTTTCGTAATCGTCCCATAAAAAACAATCCTGCCTGAAATCATAAGAATCAGTGTCAATATGTCATTTTTTTATCCAAAGGCGAAGATTTTTACCGCCGATACCACAATCGGAGAAAATGAAAAAATAAGCTGCGATAGCAAGCTTAAAAGCCGAATAACGTATAAACGAGGTGGGTGGTGTTTTCGCAATCGAGAAGTACCAAAGTGTTCGCAGCCGCACTGATATCTATCTCTGTCGGAGCGGCCATCCTAAAGATATTAGGCAATAATCCTCCGCCCGCAGGAGCATTCAGCTTATCCGAATACAACCATCTCGGACAGTTTGAAAAATTAATTTTCGCGAATATCGAACAATCAACCGGAAAATGGAACCATATTGACATTAGTTACGACTACACTAAATCGATAGGAACTGCCCGGCGTTCTTCACCGAACGACCCGATTAATTATGATTATATACATTATCATTTTATTGTTTGGGATGGTTTTATAGGAGTTGATGGGCAAATACAGGCTACGAATAAATGGCAAAGACAAACCTCCGCTATACCCGGCAGTCAACAGAATATCAACCAGCAGACGATTCGCATCGGTGTAATCGTTGATAAAAATGTGGCATTTCCGACCAACCTTCAAATAAAAAAGACAGAGGCACTGGTCGAAGCCCTTTCGAGGAGATTCGATATCAATCCGGTAATGATTTCTTATCCGGATAACTGGTGGTAGAAACAGAAACGAGTAAAATACTTTCAAAAATCACTTAAGGCTTATTTTTTATAGGCCTTTGATATTTTAAGGTCCTAAAATAAGCCTCTCCGCAAGGTCTGCATTTCGGCAATCTGAGTTTGGTGAGTTCCAGCTTAAGCACTTTGCCCAATAAACCGAATAAAATAGCGTTATACATAGGTTTAGACGCAATTTGCAAAAATATGAAATGTTACGAAGAAACCTTCGGATTCGAATAGTAAAGGAGTATAAGATGCTGTTTAAAAAAGCCAAGCAATTGATAAATACGGTTAAAGGTTATTTCGACAACTTGTTCGGAACGGTTATCGGCATTGATTTGGGTACCTGTACAACTTGGATCACTGTCCGGGGGAAAGGCATAGTTCTTCGAGAGCCTACCGTAGTTGCCGTCGCTAAAGGAACCAATCAGGTTATAGCAAACGGCGAAGCTGTAGGTGCAGTCGCACATGAAATGCTCGGCAAAACCCCTGCTTCAATCAGCGCGATAAAACCGATGAAAAACGGAGTAATCTGCAATTTCGAGGCAACCGAGGCAATGCTGAATTGTTTCATAAGAAAAGTAATAGGCAGACACATCGGCCTGATGAAACCTCAGGTAGTTATTTCCGTTCCAAGCGGCATAACGCAGGTCGAACGTCACGCAGTGATTGAAACCGCAGAGCGAGCCGGAGCACGCAAAGTATATCTGGTTGAAGAGCCGATGGCCGCGGGTATAGGTTCGGGCCTTCCGATTGCTGACCCGACCGCTTCGATGATTATCGATATCGGCGGAGGAACTACGGAAGTAGCGATAATCAGTCTGGCTGATATTGCATGTTCAAGGTCGATTCGCGTCGGCGGAGACGCTATGGACGAAGCGATTATCGCCTACCTCAAGAAGAAACACAATATACTTATCGGAGAACCCAGAGCCGAAAAACTAAAGATACAAATAGGTTCTGCCGCACCATTGGAAGAGGAAATGGAGATGGAAGTTTCAGGAAGAGACACGCTTACAGGAATGCCTAAAAAAATTATCGTAACCAGTGAGGAAATTCGCGAAGCTCTTCAGGAACCGCTTTTGCTGATTATACATGCGGTAACAGAGACTCTCGAAAGCGCTCCTCCGGAACTGGCAGCCGATTTAATAGACAACGGAGTTCATATCTGCGGCGGAGGCTCGCTGCTTCGAAAAATAGACGTGGTTTTGAAAAATACGACCGGATTAAAAGTTACAAAAGTCCAAAATCCGCTCGAATCCGTGGCAAAGGGGACCTGTGTATACATAGAAAATCTTAATCTTTGGAAAGATGCGATTGTCCATCCTGAGTTCGAAACAGCATAAGGTCAAAGGCTGTTTACAGTAAGACAATCATTTTATGTATATCTGCAGAACCGGTAGAAATGCCGAACTAAAATGACAAAGAAGCAAAAAAATAAAACCAAGGCTCGAATTATATTTACCCTGCTTACTATAGTGGGGCTTGTGGTATTTATTGCTCCTATGGGAATGACAGGAAAATTGCAGCTTGCGTTTATTCGGGCTTTTGACAAACCTCTGAGTGTTTTCAGAGACATAGCAATCGCCGAATCCCGGCGCAGGGCTTTAGAGAACATGGTAGAACAGGATAAATATATCACATTGCGAAATCAGCTCGCTAATAATATCCAATGGCTGCAGCAGGAACGGCAGAATGTAGAGCAGTTAATGGGTTTAAGAAACAGATACGTCTGGAATGGAGCCAGTCTTGTCTTGGCTGATGTTATCGCGGTTTTTATTGATTCTACAAGAAGTGAACTGATAATAAATCGCGGAAAAGAAGACGGTCTCACACAAGAACAATTCGTTCTGGGAAACGACAGCATCATCGGAACTATATCCGAACTCGACGCTTACACCGCGAGGGTACGGCTGATTACTGACCCAAGATCGAAAATTGCAGTATCGATAGGAGACATTGACCTGCAGCGAGTAATGCACGGTAACGCAGATGATTCGGCAGGCATAAAATTTATTTCGAAAAAGTTTCCAGTTGAAAAAGGCAATATCGTTTATGCACAAAAAAAACCCGGCTTTTTAGATATCCCGATGATAACAGGAATAATAGTTCAATGCAGTACAGACCCTGAGAATCCCCTGATTTGGGATATTAAGGTAAAGCCCGCATGCGATATTAGAAAACTTAAAAGCATTACTGTAATTGTAATGAACAACAAGCAGCAGAATTGAAAACGCCGTTCGTCAATTAGGGCGGCTTTAAGATGATTAAGGAGGTATTCAGATGAATTATTACTGTCGAACTTCATCTTCGAGACATAAACATCGAAGCCGAGCATGGATTTTTTACGTCGGTTTGATAGCAGCGTTTTTTATGGTTAAATCTTTTACCAATCGCACCAAACCTTCTGAAGTTATAGGCCGGACAGATGAAGTGAATCCCTATTCATACAGTCGTGAAGTAGAACGAAATTTAATGCCGCCTGCTCAGGAAAAATCTCCCAAAACCGTTGTAAAAACAGAATCTAAGCAGGAATCATCAAAGACAATAGCCGAAGCCAAGATTATCGTAGAAACAAATCCGGCAAAAATCATCGAATCCCGAAACACACTGAACGAAATTTTGACATCTAACCCCAGTCCGGAACAGCAATTTTCCGTAAAAAATCAGCTTGCCGCTTTGTCCAAAGAATGGCTGTTTTCAAAAAATATTTATGATGGGGATACTCTGTGCGGCCGCTATAAAGTTGAAATAGGAGATACTTTTGCGGTACTCGGAAGAAAATTTAAAGTTCCTTATGAAATTCTTATGCAGATTAATAATATCAGCAACGCCAAATCGCTAAGAGCAGGAGACTCAATCAAAGTTATTAACGGGCCGTTTCACTGTATAATATATCGTTCGGCGTTTACAATGGATTTATACCTTCAGGATACTTATGTAAGAAGTTTCCAAGTAGGTCTGGGCAAGCCGGGAATGGAAACACCGACAGGCCGCTGGATAGTTAAACCGGGCGGCAAGCTTATATCTCCTACATGGACGGATCCGGATACCGGAAAAACTTACGAATCTACTAACCCCAATTATCCTCTCGGTTCAAGATGGATAGCTCTGGACGGCGTTGAAGGGGCTGCAAAAGGAGCTATGGGCTTTGCTATACACGGAACAAAAGAGCCGCAGCAAATCGGAAAAGCCGATTCAAGAGGCTGTATCAGGCTTCACGATGAAGATGTAAAACTAATCTATAATTTATTAACACCGGGCCTATCGCAGGTAACCGTCATCGAATAATAAAATTTGAGGTTTCTTCGAACGGGTGCAGATTATAATTCATTATAGCTGCACCTTTTTTATCTAACATAGATTCTGTTAATTTCTCCCCCAGCCGAGACCTATAAAATCACCGTTATTCCCACGTAAAACCGAATAATAGCCTTCCAAAAGCCCCCAAAACCACTTAAAACTTGAATTAAACTGGCAAAAGTGGTATAAATATACTTAGTCCACGGATGGGAACGAATATTAAACCTGCTTTATTTAAATCTTACGGCTTAATATTAATTTTTCAGGGGGGTTTTGAGGTGGAAAAAACATTGGAAAATTGTGGTCAGCCTGGAAATTTTAAACCTGCCGCTGTAATCATTTTTATAATGATTATTTGTGTAATGGGTTTAGTTGCGGGAATAAGCTACGCAAATAGCGATACGAGGATTGTATTGCTTTCAAACACAATCAAAGAAAATATTAATGAAAGTGAACCCGCTGAACAGCAATCCCTTGATAATTGGCATACAGTAAAAATGCGAGTTACAGCATACTGCTCTTGTCCTAAATGCTGCGGAAGTTATTCAGACGGCATAACCGCCAGCGGACATAAGATATTCGAGAATGACCGTTTTGTTGCTTCTGACAGAAAATACTCGTTCGGCACCCAAATGATTATTCCGGGCTACAATAACAGCCAAACCGTCGAGGTTCTTGACAGAGGCGGAGCTATTCGCGGCGATAGGCTGGATGTGTATTTCGATACCCATGAACAAGCTCTTCAATGGGGCGTTAGATACCTCGATGTTAAAATCTTAGTGCAATAAGCTTAAATCCTGCCGCAGCCATTAAATATACCGGTTTTTTAATTAAAAACGTCCCCGAGAGGAGTCGAACCTCTAACCTTTGGCTCCGGAGGCCAACGCTCTATCCATTGAGCTACGGGGACGAAATCCAACTATATCTATTAAGAAAAAAAACAGTATAAGTCAATAGCACTGCTGTACTAATGAATAAATATAAGCGCAGTATATTATTTCTGAAGAAGTATAAGAAAATCATTACTCTAAAAACAGCTTTAGGTTGCTATATCCGCACAAATATAACATTTTCTTATTTTTAAATTCTTGCCGTTCAAACCTGTGCAAAATAGTCAGTTAGATATCACAGGCCGTGAAGGGGGAAGATTTTCTTCTTTATTTCATCGATGGTTTCATCAATTGCAGGGTCAACAATGTCTTTTTGCTGTTCAGTGGGGATTAGTTTTCTATCCTTAAGGCCGCCCTGCCAGTCGGTCGATTCGAGCATAACTCCGCCCATTCCGATATTCAAATCATGTTCTGTATCTTGGCCGCTGAAAATCGACCAAGCATAAGCCCAAGCTCTGACGGTATTTTCGATGTGGTATCCGCCCCCGCCTGTCATCAGAATCGGTTTATTTAGTTTCAGTAAATAGTTTATAACTTTTGCATAGGCATTATTAGTAAGATACAGATTGGCTAACGGGTCGCCGGCAAGGGTATCTGCGCCAAGCTCGAAAACTATAACATCGGGATTGAACTTGTCGACAAGAGGCGGAACGATTTCATTAAAGGCTTTATGGTATGCATCATCGTACGTACCTACAGGCAGCGGAAAATTGACCGAATATCCTTTTCCCTGACCGGTTCCGAGCTCATCGACAAAACCGGTGCCGGGGAACAGCGTGCGGCCATTTTGATGAAATGAGATAGTTAGAACGTCATTTCGGTCATAAAAGGCTCCCTGCACTCCGTCACCGTGATGAACATCTATATCTAAATACAAAACCCGCTTATTGTTTTGGGCCAAAACCATACAGGCAAGAGCAACGTCATTGAGATAGCAAAAACCGGCGGCTCTGTCCGGCTGGGCGTGGTGCAAGCCTCCGGACGGGTTAAACGCAAGTTCAGCTTGGTTTGATAAAATCAGCTCAATGCCTTTTAGCGATGCCCCGCATGCCAGAGCCGAATAATCGTACATACCTTTGAAAATCGGACAATCACCCGTTCCTAATCCGGCATAAAGGGCATCGACATCAATTTTTCCTGAATCAGCATCTTTGAGAATTTTAATATACTTGGCAGTGTGAAATTTTTTCAGGGTTAGTCTGTCGGGCATTTCGGGAGCGACTTGTTTTATGTTCGGCCCTGACAGAAGCCCCATCGAACCAATTATTTTACGCAGTTTTCCTGCTCTTGAGGTGTTAAAAGGACAATCCTTCGGATAGGCAAGCTGCTCCAGTTCAGGACAATGCAAAAATACTGTTTTTCGGTTAGCCAAATGAAAGACTCCGATGATTAAAAGATTTCTAACTGGTCAGGTCGTAGCTTATACTATAAACCTCTCCGTCAAATTCGGTATTTATTTTATACCCTGAATTATAAAACACCGAGAGCATAGCTTTATTTACAGGCAGCACCTTGGCGTAAAACTTTTTAACGCCGCGTTTTTTGGCAATCTGACTTAAATAATCCAAAAGCAATGTTCCCATGCCCTTTTGCTGCCATTCGTCCTGCACGACAAAAGCCACTTCGGCAGAGCCGGTATTAGGGTCGAGAAAATATTGCGCGATAGCAACTATTTGTTCACCCGAGATACTCGGGACAGTACCTACAATTGCAAGATCGCGATGATAATCGATATTTGTAAGCTGCTGAACATCTTTATGCGGGAATCGCATAGTATGAGTCATATATCTCGTTCTGACGGAAGCTTCGCTGAGCGAATAAAGCATTTCCGACAGAGCCGTGTCATCTGTTGGTTTTACAGGCCTGAAAAATATCTCCGTACCGTCACGAAGGGTTTCATTTCGCTCAAGCTCTTCGGGATAGGTGATATATTCGCCGTCAAATTCTATCTGGTCGGCGTAAATATATTTTTGGGCTTTAGCGGCTTTGAGCAAATCTTTTCTAAATTTGGGATGGGCGATGTTAATTAAATCCATAACTCTCTGTCGAATGCTCTTGCCGTGCAGATAAGCAATACCGTATTCGGTTACCACATAATGAACGTCGCCTCTGGTTGTAACAACACCGGCACCTTCGGTCAGATGGGGCACAATTCGGCTGACCGTGTCGTTTTTGGCGGTCGAGGGCAATGCTATTATGGCTTTGCCTCCCCTGCTTCTTGCCGAGCCGCGGATAAAATCAACTTGCCCGCCGATACCACTGTAGAACTGATACCCCAGCGAATCCGAGCAAACCTGCCCTGTCAAATCGATTTCCAGTCCGACATTAATACCGACCATTTTTTCATGTTTGCTGATGACGTTGGGGTCATTGACATACTCGGTCGGATAAAATTCGAAGAAAGGATTATTGTCTATATATTCGTAAAGTTTTTTGGAACCCATACAGAAGCTGGCTACAATTTTGCCGTGATTAAGGGTTTTCTTCGAACAGTTAATAGCGCCGCATTCTATAAGGTCTATTATCCAGTCGCTGAACATCTCAGTATGAACACCGAGGTCTTTCTTAAAAGCGAGAAATTCACCCAAAGCTTGCGGTATTCGTCCGATGCCGCATTCGATTGTGCTTCCGTCCTCGACAAGGCGAGCTATATTCTGTCCGATTCGCCGGAGTGTTTCGTCGGGTTCGGGGACCGGCACTTCGATTACGTCTTCATCGTGAGGCACAAGAACATCGATATTGTTGACGTGAACAAAACTGTCTCCGAATGTTCTGGGCATATTATTGTTGGCTTGTGCTATGACATAACGTGAATTAGAAACAGCAGATTTTACTATATCGACAGAAACGCCGAGGCTACACAGGCCGCTGGCATCCGGAGGCGAAACGCTGATAAGTGCAACATCGACAGGTATTCGGCCTGTTTCGAATTCATTCGGTATCTCAGAAAGAAATATTGGGGTGTAATCTCCGGCTCCTTCGGTAAGAGCATGACGGACATTATCCGCTATGAAAAAGCTGTTCATTTTAAAACGGTCACGGAATCTTTCGTCGGCATACGGAGCACCGCCCATAGTCAGCAGATGAACTATGTGCGCATCATAGATATGGCTCGAATGCTCCACAAGCGAATTTACTAAATGCTGAGGTTGGCCGCATCCTGTACCAATGAAAATACTGTTTCCGGGTTTTATGAGTTTCATTGCCGATGCGGCGGTTCCAACCTTATCGGCGTATTTTTGTTTCCAGTCAAAATTTGCAGTTTTCATAATCCCAATCAATTCTGTTTTATAGTCATTCTTGCGTCAACCGCGACAGGAACCGTTCCTTCGGGTCCGACAACGAAAGGATTAATATCCATTTCCTGAATCTGCGGAAATTCCGTTACTAACTGAGACAACCTTTGCAGGCCTTCGGCTATAGCGTCAATATCAACGCCTTTTTCTCCCCGAACACCCTCGAGCATTTTATAGGTTCGGGTATTTATTAACATTTGTTTTGCTTCTTCTGCGGTAAGCGGAGCCAAATAAAAAGAGACATCTTTTAGTACTTCAACCATAGTTCCGCCCATACCGAACATCATCAGCGGGCCGAACCTTGGGTCTCGATTCATTCCCAAAATTACTTCCTTGCCGCGGCTGCACATTTCCTGAACAAAGACCCCGAGAATATCAGCATCGGATTTGGCTTTGGGAATGCGATACATCATCAAATCGAATGCGTCTCTAACCTCCGAGGCGCTCCTTAGCCCGAGTTTAACTCCGCCGACATCGGATTTGTGCAGAATATCAGGCGACCATATCTTTAAAACTACCGGATAGCCAAGCTGTTCTGCGATGCTTGCGGCTTGGTCGGCGGTTGCCGCAATAGAGCCTTTCGGCGTTACAAAACCATAGGCTTCGAGTATTTCTTTTGAGTCAATTTCGCTGACCTCGCGGATATTATGGCGGATGTGTCTTTCTATAATATGTTCGACTTTTCGGCGGTTAACAGGAAAAAGCTTGACGATTCTTTTCGGTCTTGAACGCCATCTGACATAATCTACCATTACTTTTATCGCTTTAATTGCATCAGCGGGTGTATCATACGTCGGAATTTGACCGTGTCTTAAGACAGTGATAGCTTCGGTAACTTTAGATGCCCCGAGAAAACAAGCCATTATAGGTTTTTCGGGTCTGCGTTCGGCAACTCTTACTATTGCTTGGGCTGTGGCTGTGCATTCGGTCATCGCCTGAGGAGTTAAAAGAATCAAAATAACATTTACATTCGGGTCGCTTAGAACCACATCTATCGCAAATTCATAACGTTCTGCCAATGCGTCACCGAGAACATCGATAGGATTATAGAAGTTTGCCGCCGGAGGTAATTTTTCTTTTAGTGTTTCTACGGTTTTGTCGGATAATTTGGCAAAAGTC
>Ga0265293_10005406_pt1 | contig 21342 bp, 32 predicted proteins | sample Munlanlewell138R_FD_192505 | JGI IMG/M metagenome (GOLD analysis project Ga0265293, IMG submission 192505) | Leachate microbial communities from a municipal landfill in Southern Ontario, Canada - Leachate well 138R | ecosystem: Engineered > Solid waste > Landfill > Unclassified | place: Canada... | reverse complement strand
GAAGTCTCCATTCTCCATCCTTCATTTGTTCCAGATAGATTTTGCCGCTCGTATGCTCACTCTGACCATTCATAGCGACTGCTTTTCCAATCTTCAATTCTTTCGTTGTACCATCCAGAAATTCTATCTCGATTGCACGTTTTCCTTTTATTGCCATATGGCCTCCAAACAGTAATACCCCGACAGGAAATTTCATCCTGCATGATCTGACGCTAGTGCTTATTTACTGTGTCCTTTTTTATCGGCCACAGATCAGATCTCATCACCTCGACAATGTACGAAACAAAGTCTTACGGATTGTCTCCGTAGTGTCTTATTCCACCACGGGGTATTTAGAACCTGTGCAGGATTCGAACCTAGCATTACCCCGCTTTCAGGCGGAGAGTCCTACCAAATTAGACGAACAGGCAATGTTTCAACATCGGCTACCACACCTCTGCATCCACATAGAGCATATACATTCCATATCCAGTGGTAGAGGACATGTTCAGTACCCAACTCTTAGTACCCGTGGAGGGAGTCGAACCCCCGACAGTGCGATTAGAAGTCGCATGCTCTATCCAACTGAGCTACACGGGCATACTGTCAAGGTAGGATTCGAACCTACAACCATCCGATTACTTTTGGATCTTGGCGAATCGAACACCGCTAAGGCAAACCTGCTGATCCCACAGTCGGACGCTCTACCATTGAGCTACATGACATCAATTTATTTCAGACCAAGTTTCTTTACTCTCTTATGAACAGCAGCATCACTGACACCCAGTTCACCAGCTATTTGAACATAGCTCTTAGTCTTCAACTCAGTTTCCAAATTAATTGAATCCCAATCAATCCGAAACTTTCGTTTAGCTGAACACACATATGAACAAGATTTCTGATGGGGTGCCATCAACTTACCACATACGGGACATTCAACCATTTCCGATTCACGAAGTGCTTTTTTGTAATCAACAAATCGCTCATCAAATTTTGGAGGAGATTTCGGAATTTCCGTAACTCCTTCGTGTATTTCACTGTGACAGTTATGGCACACTAAAATACATTTTCGCAGTTCATCAGTGATCGTTTTCCAATTTTTTGGACTCGCCCTCACCGCACCAAATGAAAAATCCTTTCCATTTGGGTCTAAATGATGAAATGCTAATGCACTATCACATTTAGAATAACCACATATACAACACTCACCTCCCATAGATTCTATCATTCTACGTTTGGTATTTTTCCGCCACCTTTTAACGGCATCAGATTTATTTGGTTTGTTTCGTACCATTACTATATCCATTACGTCTTTAAATAATGTTTATAACAACGGTCAGAATTTTTACTCCAAGGGTAGGACTCGAACCTACACGCCTTTCGACACTTGATTAACAGTCAAGCACGGCTACCATTTCGTCACCTCGGATCATACTGGGCAGGAGGGCCTCGAACCCCCAATCACTTGAGTAACAATCAAGCGGCATTACCAATTTGCCTACCACCCATCGTATTAGCTAATCAATGACTCCATATCTTCTTTCAGATCTTGTAGTCTTTCGATTAAGCCACATCTTAGTCGTTTTGGAATTACAGAATTGCTTAAAAGGTTCAGCATATCGATTCCATCGTTTCTCCATTCCTTTTTGCTTCGTTCTCATAGTTACTCCAAAACAAAAAACCCCGCTGGTTTATCCAACGGGGTTTGCAAGTTCTCGGAAACAAAGTTCGTTAACCACAAGCCCCGTTGGGATTGTTTTCTCTCTCATTATTTCTATTTTCGAAAGATACGAACATGGTTTTATTTCCTTATTTAAAGTTCTCAGCTTTGTTGTAAATAAATATAGATTTTTTTCTGCACTTGTCAATCAACTTTTTTCTTTTTTCTTAAGTGTGGTCCTTCAATCCATACTCGTATCCGACACTGACCTGATGAATTACCATCAGAATTCGCAGACGGCTAGAATTGAAGCCAGCCAAATCCGATTCGAATGCTTTCATATATTACCTCATGATCTGTAGAATTCGTTCTGCGATAATATAGAAAACAGTTTTGTTTTGGCAATCAAAAATTATTTCCATGCCTCTAAATAGGGCATTTCGTCATGATCGAAGGTATTTTCTCCGATTTCATCGTAATCGGCGGGAACATATTCATCCCCATCATCATCCGAATATCTTTCATATATGATTGCGATTGCGATTTCATCAATATCATATCCTTCTTCTTCGTAATCACATACCATATCATCATATGAATCTAAATCTTCAGGTCTGATCACTCTACAGTTGTAGTATATGTCATTAACTTCATGGTCAATGATTTTTCGATAGAACTCTCCAATTACTGGAGTCACACCTTTTCTTGGAAAATTATTGATAAGACCATTGAAAAAAATTTCAATGCATTCTTCATACAATTTGTGTTTAATAGCAGTCTGGATCATATATTAGTATCTGTAAAAATTATCGATGTGTTCGATATATACTTCACCCATGTATTCAAGATTGTTTTCAACCATGTTTCAACACATACGGGTTCTCCATGATTATGTAAATCCACTATTTCATGTAGTGCCATTTCCATAACCCCTTCTTCATCATCAAAACTAAATTCATATGCAATTCGAGCAAAGCATATCTGGTCTTCACGCAACTCTGGGATATCAGTGAGTGATTCAGTATCAGTATATTCACTTAGTTCACAAATCGTAATATCCAGATTTCCATCAAATTGCTCGAATTTGAGCATCATCAATCTTCCATCAGCGGTCACATAAATCGCTACATTTGGCATAATATATAAATTCCTTGTATTAAGATAAAATATACCATTTACAGCGGTGATTGACTACGAAAAAGAATCTTCACTTAATTCATGTTTCCCCTTAATTTCCAACAAATCAGTTCCATTCGTAATCAAATACAGGGGTCGATCCGAACCATCATATCGCAGCATTGCATAATTATCTCTCACATGCTCCACTCGACACCCAGATAATAAAATTTCTTCATTATCGACTATCACTTTGACATTGATATACTCACCGATAAATAATTTTGTCGGATCGAGATCCATTGGGAAATTGTGCATGACCTGATTGAATAGGGTTTCAATGCAGAATTCAAAGATTGTATGTCTAACAAACGTCTTTATCATCGGTGAAACACGTAATACTTTGAATTCAATACAATGTATCCATCACCTTCAACAAATTCCAAATCTTCTTTGTCAATCAAATCGGCCAATGTTTGGGTGCTGTCAATGATTACCATATCATCTTCATCTTCATCTTCGATCAATTCCTCATCATTATAGTACAGTTCATCAAGATCTGCACCTGATGAGGATTCATATGTCAAATATACAATGTGGTATGGGTCAATTGAAGATCCACGAGTCTCGACATTTTTCACAACACAGTTGTAATAATGTTCATCCCCATAGATATGAGAAGCACGTTTGATGAAATCACCCTTTTTCGGAATAGATTCATCCGTTAATGCATTGAAATTCTGAATTAACTTGTTAAACAGTATGTCAATGGACAGTTCGTATAGAAAGTGTTTCAGTGCAATCTTTATCATAAATACATAAAGGGGTTACTCTTTATGTTTATACGATTAGCGATTGAGTTTAACTGAAAAGAAGTCACAACAGTAAATGCGATCACCTGTACTGTCAGTGAAATTAAAAAGGGTTGTTTCTTTGCCCAAATATGTACCCGAATACACATCAGTTATCACGCAATTTTTATGATGAGCGATAAAAGGACCAGTGGTTATCACGATTTCACGAAATGTGTTACCGACTGCGATTGGTGATGTATCGGAGAAATTATGTTTGATAGAATCGAAGACGTGGTTGATACACCACTCTCCGATATAATGTTTGAAAAGAATGGATATCATCCGATATCCCTTACCTTTTCTTCGAGTTCGATTTCCCAGTAAATGTACTGTCGCCAAGATTCATGTGGAATGTGTCCAGAGATCTTGGTTACGATACTCTTGGGTGCACTTCGAGACAGAGTCGGAACACCAACTCTCTTTCTAAGATTCCATCCAAGCTCACTAAGAAGTTTGTCCCCCTTCTCATGGTTACAATCGTAGCAGCATGCTCTAAGGTTAGTCCAATCGCTTAGCCCACCCCTAGATACCGGATACACGTGTTCCACGGTCATTTCAGATATTGTGAATGAGGCTCCGCAGTAGCAGCATCGACCATTATCACGTTCGTACAATGACTTTCTGGTTAGAGGAAGAATCTTTACCATTTGGTATTGGTTTACTTCATCACTGTTCATACGGATCACAGCAGGACAATTCATGACGTTACGTTCAGTAGAATCTTTTGAATAACCGGAATGCAATAAAATGTCATCGTAGCTTGCTTCGATGCTTGCTCGTCCTGCAAACCAATTACATACAGCTTCTTCCCATGTACATACGTCAATGGGCATATATGCTTTATTCAACTTAAGCACGGTTGTGTGCTTATGATTCCAGTATCGTTTTTTCTTCCTGTTGTGTTTCACAATGGTACATCCTCCAAAAGATGTAAGTAAATATAGTCAATTTACTCGGTTTATTGGGATTTTTTCTTAAACACCATAGACTGTATATCTAGCTAGAGGGCTTCTATCCCCCGGCCTTCTGTCCCCCAGACAGACGCTCTCCCAGACTGAGCTATAGCTAGTAATCTCTGTGAGGAGGGACTTGAACCCCCAACCCTACGGACCCAAACCGTAAGCTCTTCCAATTTGAGCTACTCACAGTTAGAATTAATTGAATTCAGTAATCCTGTAGATTATGCAATCAACTAATTTTGATAGAATTATTTTGCGGAAAAGGAGAGACTACACCACACGGGGTGGGAATTGAGCGGCTATGATAGTTTCAGTATTGATGACTGAGATGCCGTGTATTTGATATGTCAATTCATTGGGTCTCATAATGCTATAAATATAGATTAAAATCGGTATGTGTCAATCAATTTTCTTCAGTTGATGAAAAAATAGTTGATATGTATGGTGAGAATATAATTCCAGAGTCTTGTGTTCCGCTACTCCACCCGCCGCCGCTGATAGAGGTAGGATAGCATTTACTACCATTTTGATTAAGTTCTTCCATTAGAACTTCAAGTAGCATATCATCGAGTTCTGGAGAGTGCCATGTTTCTATGTCAGAACATGACTCAAGCGTATAACTGGAAGAAATCTGTCGAACTTTACTTCCAATTGGAATCGGCTGCATTCGAATTTGGTTAGCCAACGCTAAAATTTTATCGACTACCGATTGCTCAAGATTCGGACGCACAAAATTTTTAACGACTTCTTTGAAGAAGACATCAATTGCTTGGTCATAGAGAAAATGTTTCAGAGCTATTTTTATCATATATATACCTTAATGCAAATCGAAGTCCGATGGGTTCACTCAATGGAATAACTTCAACTTCGTCAAAGGGAATTAACTCAGGAAAATAAAGTTTTCTCCGCTTTCGTTTGAGTTCAGGTGAGCAAAACCCATCAATTAGATTATCGAAAAATACTGCAATTGCATACTCCGTCAATTGATGTTTGATGAGAGTTTTTATCACATTACCACCATCATTCCAGTAAACCGATGGAATTCATATGCAAGTGCTTCTCGAAGCATTTTTTGGGCATCTAATTTGCCATGTACTAATGCAATATCGTTAAATAGTTCACGAGTAAAATATGTTACGTAAGTTACGCCATTATGTATGATAGTTATCCGTGGAGATCCATCTTCATATCCGGGGGTGGTCCCGAATTGTATGTCATCATACTTCATCTTGCGGGAAGCAAAATTAAATATCAATCGATCAAATACAGTATCGATAGCATATTCACACAATTGATGTTTAATTAAAAGTTTCAGCATTGGCAACCTCTTGCATCTTCCCAAGTATTTCGACATCGACTTCATGTTGAATTTCTTTTACCATAGTATCCATCATACAAGCCATTGTTCGTTCATGACAGGAAATGATGATCCAGCTCGATATTAACCGAAGTCGAATTACAAATAAATCCCATCCACGATGTCGGTCGAATCTAAATGTCATATTATAAAAAATGGCAAGGGAAAGTATTATACTCCGCATGCCATTAAGTTACTATAATATGTTTAGAAATACCCTAAATTATGTATCAAAAGTATAGGGATATTTCACTGTTTTGGAATATTTACTGATCTGGGATTTCAGTGCTGCCATCGATTCTTCACGTGATCGAATGACATATGGCCGAGCGGGAAGTTCTCCTACTTTTACGGAGAATCTCATTGGCATATTGATTTTCTGAGTGGGTTTTTTTCGGAAGTTATCTGATATTCGGTCGAACATAACTGATATGCAGTGATCGAATATATGATGCTTGATTAGAGTCTTAATCATGTTTTTTGTTGTGAACGATGTTGGTCTATCAGATTCTTGAGTATAGCACGTAAGAAAGGACTGGATACGTCAATATCGACCGTGGCTTGCCTAGTTTCGGGGTCATAGCTGATAGTATACCCATCAATATGTCCTTGTGCTCTAAGTGTATCCAGCGGTCCAGTTACCATTGAAAAATCCATCGAGGTGAACACAAAGTTTTTGTATAACTCTCTGAATAGCACATCAATGGATATATCATAGATAAAATGGCGTATCCAAGTCTTTATCATTACAGCTTACTTTTCTTCATCAGATTCGCATTGGCTTCATCGGATAGACTGTCCATATCAACGTGCAGTCTACCCTTCTTAGCAACCATGTTTGCAGTCTGAATCGAAGCAAGGCGTTCATCCACCGCAGCTCTCAGTGCATCCACTGTAAGCGGCTCACCAGCATTGATACGGAAGTGAGCATCCTTAATCAAGCCAGCAACCATTGCATGGGTGAAACGTTCCTTGATGATTGTACGTGCGAGTGCAAGTAATTCAGGATCGTCTTCAGTAAATCCGATAGGACCCTTCACATCTTCATCTTCGAGGATATCAGGATCTTCATCGACTTCTTCCTTACGCACATATCCCTTAGATTCAGCCTTGCCGAAAATGATAGTGATTACCTCATCTTCGCTTTCAGGATTCTTCACATGGATCACTTCATCGAAACGTTCGGGACGATTGATAAGAGTGTTGTGCAACTTGGAAGGGTCATTCACAGTTGCGAGAATGAATGCTTTCAGTTCACGGTTGTTGGTTCCATCCAGCATCTTGATGAATTCACCAGTAACTTCATCTTTACCAGTGAAAGGACCAGAGTCCAAATCATCAAACACGATGATGCAATTGGGGAACATTGCAAAGATCTTGAACACTTGACGAATACCAAGAACAGAATTGATACTGTCAGAACTAACCCAGAACACCAAACGATCACGGAAATAATTGGTAACCTTATGGACGCAGATAGTCTTACCTACTCCGGGTTCGCCGACGAAAATCATGCCACGTCTTTCGTTCTCTTCCAGCACCTTACGCATGGTATTGGTGATACGCTTGACATCGATGTTCTTGATTTCAACATCAATTTCTTCACGCTTACAGACTTCCAGTCTTGTACCCTTGATCTCGATATAATTGGCACGGGTGTCAATCTTTTCGACATACAATTCATACATGACTTTCTGAATGCGTTCCTGAAGTTCATCTGGATGCATTTTCATGCCAGTATTCGGGAAGAACAACGTACACTTAGTTGTGCTAGTTGTATCTTCATCATCAAACAATCCGCCAGTGGTTTTAATAATAAGACCCCATTTGTTGTCCTTATCCACAGTACCAGCAAGTTTGATGGTCTTAGAAATACTGGACACGCCATCGGCATCTGGATTGTCTCCACTCTTATTCTTAGGATCATCAGCAACAACGTTGTCGATGGTCATAGAATACTTATCCTTGTGATAATCAGTCATATCAACAAAGGCTTCTGCCATTGCATGAGTGATATCAAGGCGGGATTCGCTAACATAATTACCGTTGGGTAGTCCCATCAGTTTAGCGATTTCATTGTTTTTGGTATTCTTGAATTTCTGTTTCTGCTTAACCACGTTACCGAGGGCAGCACTTACAGAAATCAGATGGGCAGCATTTTCAAAAATGTCCGCATATTCCTTTACTTCAGGATTCTTGATAAAGGTACGCATAATTTTTGCTGAATTACCGAGAATGTAATTCAACATATTGATGCGGTTACCAAGATCTTTTTCTTGGAAAATGAGGCGAAGAAAATACTGGCCTTTCTCCTGCATTGTCAGTGTTTTCCAGTAATCCGCATCAATCTCAATTGATGGAAAGCTGTCACCAAAATTCCATTCGTTCATATGTAGCTCGTCTCCAGTTAATATCGTGGGTGGTTATCCGTGTGCACTTCCAATAGATTCGCATGCTATGATCGGGGATTCTTTTTCATCCTCATCATCATCATCATCATCATCATCATCATCATCATCATCATCCACGGGAACCGTATCATCAGGAATACTTTCATTCGGATCTTTGATGGGTTTAACACCACCATGTTCGATGATGGCTTTTACTTTGAAAGCTACGGAAATAGCGAACAGAGCAAATGTAAACCATTTGATTGTTTCTCGTATCAGCTTATGATTTATCTTCATCCGATTTGTCCTCAGATTTTGGTTTCTTGTTGCTAAGACCGAGCAAAACTCGTGTCTTAATTACTACGCTCATAGTAAGACTAAGGAACGCTGCAATCTTAGCAACAAATTCCAGTACGTTGAGTATTTTCTTGAAATTCATGTTTCACCTCGTTACCTGAAAGGTAGCATTTTTTGTGTGTTTTTGTGAAAATTTTTTACGCTATTCCAATCGACATGCAATCCACAATCTGAGTAGGATCTATAAATCGTAATACGTTTGGACCTTCAATTCGAAGAGTGGTATCACCCTTAAGTCTTGCATTGTAAATATCGTGGTAAAGTTGATCCGCTAATGCAGCAGGAAGTTTCACTTCCACTGGCTGACTATTGTTCTTGTAGATGATTGTTAGAACTTTCATGTTCTGAAATATACAAAAATCAGGAAAAAATTAGGAAAACTTTTTTACTGCATTATTAATTATTTCAGCAAAGTCTCGAAAAGTGAAATGATTAGTATCCCGATATAATGGAATACATTCGATATTATCGGTAGTAATAACATCAACATTACTTGATTGGTACATAGATAACATTGAACTTTCAGATATACTATAATTAAGTATTGACTGATCTTTTGAATTGATTAGATCAAAGACTTCTTCAATGGTTGGTGCATTTCGATGTATGAAACCGTATTTGGCAATACGTGTGGTAAACAGCGAAATATTGTATGAGAGTTCACTCTCAACAAATGTATGCACTCGATTATTCAGCACTGGTATTTTCCGCAATGTTTCGAACTGATCGTGAATTTTTTTCTTTCTGGATTCAACGCCACCCCACACATAGTAATAGTGATATTGAATATCTTTTGGTAGCTTCGAATTCATATTCAATAAAGCATCAGTCAATCCCTCGATCCGGTCATCAAAAAACCAACCACCGATATGAACAAAATCCTCTTTGAGAAATTCAGTTCCGAAAAATTCATACAGTGGATATCGAGGACATGCAATGCAAGGTTTTCGAATACCCGCAAGTTCTGCAATCTGTTGCATGACATCATTTATGTATATGATAAAATTTGCATCCTCAAGATGCTTGACATTGTCACGATTGATTTTATGAACAATGTAAATACGTTTTGCGGTTGGATGAATATCGTACCCAGCACATGGATCAACACCATCGTATAGATTAACTATCACGATATCCGATGATTCGATCTTGTGTTCTTTAGGAGCTATCTTCGCAAAACGATACCACTTGATCCATTCAAGTGTGAAATTGTTTATGCGAGATGTAGATTCGTTATAGACAGGGTCTTTCAGGATGTAAACATTACTCATCGGAAATCAACCCAGCCTCTTTGCGGTCGAAGTAGTTCTTAAATCTACCCCAATGGTTAATAAGCCAGTCACGCCTTGCGTTCCTGATACCGATGTCTTTACCAACTTTCTCAGACTCAATCCACTTGTGCTTAAGGATCTCTTCATTCACTTCTTTATTAAATTTATCCATTGTTCCCTCCGAGTTTCGGATTCAACATGTATGATAGCTTTCTCATTGCTTTGGGATCAGTCATCAATCCCTGTAATCCGAAATGTCTGTTGTCAGGAATTTCATCGAGAGCTACCCATTTATAGTCAAGGTGCTCGTAGTTCAATGTTGGAATCACTTCCTGTTCCGAAACACATAAAAATGTTCGGTACATGAAATTTACATATTTTCCAATAAATATTGGGTGGTTTGATACGATTTTATAATCACGATCCTCAATAAACCCAGCTTCTTCAATAAGCTCACGTTTCGCACATTGAATCGGTGTCTCTTGATTCTCGACCGTACCACCAAAAATAGACCAAACTGGCTCTGAGTCATTTCGCAGAGCCAGTAAGATCTTCTGTGTATTCGGACAAGCTATTAAAAATCCAGCACCTAATTTCATACGTCAAAACAAGTTTCCAATTACCTACTAAGATAATTTTTTTCTTGCTCCCTCCGCATAAAATTATCCATAGAAAGCATTGATCTCAGCTCTCACCGTAATAGGTGCTGGTAGTGGCTCCCAATTCCGAATCTGATTGCTCTTGAAAGGCTTTCCACCCACAGGAGTAGCCACTGTAATGTGAGGAATTGCATTATCGCTAGGTACATCACTTTCGATCTGCACTGCGATTGCATCATCACTGATACCGATTTTAACAGCATTCAACTGTACATCATGTCCGATGTTCTGCTTGATGTATTCTTCAACCGTGGGGTTTTTAGCCTTACCAAACAAAAGAGTCATGTGATGTGCATATGTCTTCCAACCTTCAGGGATAAAATCTTTCACCGCTTCCAGAAGAGCATAATGAGATTCAGGATAGAGGAATGCACCGTAATAGATAGCATTGTTCCCTACTGATTCGAACTTTGTACCTTTCACAGCAGCATCATCCTTGAGTCTTTCAACCACTTCACGTTCCAATGCAGGGTCCATGTACCGTTCAGGTTCTTTGATGAAATGAACGCCTCCATTAAGCCCCAGAATGTCTAGAAACTCATTGAACCGATCAACATGCTTCCGGCGATCATCCCACATCTCAATGGACACAACATCACCATACATCGAAACCAGATCACGAATGAACTCCTGCTTGAAATTCATGGTGTAGATCTTTTGCTTTTTTGCAACTGGCTTGAATCCATAATGGTCAAAGGTAAGATTAGCTGAATCCAGTATCCGCTTGACCTGAGGTTCATATGCAGTGGTACGACCAGTCAACAGAACAGTTACCGTATCAGGATCTTCATTGGCGACACGAATTTCAGCAACAACGTCTTCATTGAAGTCGCTGTTCTGAATATACTTGTCATCCAACGTGATCGTGTTCTGGAACCAGCCATAGCCACCACTTTCGACTTCCGACATCAACTGACCGAACATTTTGGAATCCCACAGTTCCTTGTTAGGAATAGGAGAATTGAAAATCGTTCCATCGAAATCGAAAATCTTGATTACAGTCCCCTTACCAACATGCTTGCTGGCATCAGAGAACTTGTCCATGTCATCAAATACGGTCTTCATACCAATTTACCAATGTATCCTTTTACTTCATCATCAGATGGTTCATTTCCAGTATTGTATTCGGAGAACAGCCAATTCATCACTGTACGACCAATTTCTCCGAACTTAGCCCCTTGGACACCAGCATCCATGATAAACTGATTTACCTGCTTTTGTCGGTCGGTTACGGTCTTAAATGTAGAAATTTTTTCGATTATGTCATCCGAATTTTCTATATCACGGCCATTTATCGCAACAAAAGTCTCCCGAAGGATGGAAAAATCAGGGTTTACTACGATTTTCAATGCAGCAGAGCGAGGAATACCACCAAGGTTTGCATAATGCTCAAGCATAGCATCAATGAATGTGATCGATTTGACCTCATCATTGGTCAAAGTCATACGCTTACCGAGATTCTTGATCTGATTCGTGTCTTTGTCTTGCAGCAAAATAGCAAAGTTGATCTTAGGGTCCTTGGTGTTTGCCTGACGAACCTGATCAATCTTTTCGGCACTCAACTGAACCTCAGGTACAATAACATCCCAGATTCCAGTTTCCATCAAAAGATCAAGTGCATTCGCAAACTTATCTCCGCCGTAATCAATTGTTTTGAACAACTCATCCCGAATACGCTCAATGGAAGTGCTATTCACAGTTTCCTTGAGTTCCTTCATCGCTTCCATCGTCTTGTCATCAACATTGAAATCAAACCGAGCTGCGAAACGGACTGCACGAAGAATACGGAGTGCATCTTCACTAAAACGTTCTTTAGCATCACCCACAGTACGCAGGAGTCCCTTTTCAATATCATCAGTGCCACCATGATAGTCGATCACGTTTCCTTCCGCATCAATACCCATAGCGTTAATGGTAAAATCCCTACGCTTAGTATCTTCTTCGAATGACTGTACGAACTCAACTGAGTCAGGGCGGCGACTGTCACTATACGAACCTTCAGTACGAAACTGAGTCAATTCGTAATCATTGCTCTTAAAGTGGACAATTACAGTACCATGACGTTCACCGCCACCGTATTCGACCGTCTTGAAATTCTTCTTGATTTCATCGATAGGCATATTGGTAGCAATGTCAATGTCATGAACATCCTTATCGCCCATAGCAATATCACGCACAGCACCACCGACTACGTATGCTTCATATCCCTTTTGGTTCACCAGATTCATCAGCTCGACACCCGCCTGAACCATAGGATCTTCGAAATCACTCCAGTTAATCTTAGTCATTTTCTTACCAGTCGCTTCGTGAATTGCTTTAGTCACCGCATAATCAGAGGGAACCGCACCGGAAACCATCGTCATAGCACCTTTGACACCCTCAAATACGATTTCATAGCTACGAATGGCAGCTTTGAATACAGGGTGGACAGTCTTTAGACTCTCTAAGAAGGTGCGAAATTGCTTAAAATTCTTCATTTTCTTTTTTCCAATGCGTGTTTTTAACCGTTCATATGGCCCTAATATAGAAAAATATAAACAAAAGGTAAGTATACATCACAAAAAGAGTGAAATAAATGAAACGCATTAACATATACATCACTGAGGAGACCGATAGAACAATTGATAATCTATCGGAGATTTTCGATGAAAGTCGTTCCGAAGTGATCCGAAAAGCAATTGATGAATATTCATCGAAGCATAAAGGTGCATTGGATGAATTCATCACAGATCTAGACGATTTAGGTGACTCGCCCATTAATCCAACCGAACGATGGAAAATCGAAGAACTGGAAAAATGCCAAGATATCAACTACTTCATGTCCAAATATGTAAAAATCAGAAGTGCTGACAGTGGATTAGTTCGATTCGAACCACGTAAATATCAGTCGGCTCTTGCACAAGTATATTCGATGTACCGTTGGGTGATTGTGAATCAAGCAAGACAGATGGGAATGACCACATTGAATTGTGCATATATCCTACACTACTTGTTGTTCAACACAGATAAAACAGTTGCGATACTTTCACCGAAACTATCTGCATCTGAGCATATACTTAACGTATTGAAAACCATGATTATAGAGCTACCTCCATTTCTTAAAGAAATACTGGGAATCAATACTGAAGTTAATAAAATTTCCGCTGAACAATGGAATAAACGACGAATTGGATTTGTAAATGGAAATAACGTAATGGCAGCCCCGGCAAGTCCAGATGGTATTAGAGGACACACCATCAATCTATTGTATCTCGACCAGTTTGCATTCATCCCGAAATATGTTGCGGAAGAATTCATGGCTTCCATATTCCCAACACTATCAAGCGGAAATTCATCGCAGATCATAATAAGCTCAGGTGCGAATGGCCCTAACCATTTCTATAAAATGTGGACCGATGCGATATCGGATTACTTGGATTTCCATCCAGTTCAAATCGATTATACAATGCATGAAGACGAAGATCTCAAAGCTCGTTGTGAATCAATGCGAATGGTATTAGGAGAAGACCGATTCAAACAGGAATATGAGTGTCAATTTCTTGTAAAACACAGAGGGTTGTTACATGGCGTTTAATGGTGTTAATAATCTGCGTGACGGCAATGAAAGTGTACAAATGGAGCCGTGGATGTTAAAGGAACTTGCAAAATGTGCAAGAGATCCTATATATTTCATCCGAAATTATGTGTACATCAATACCAAAGATAAAGGTATGCAGTTGTTCAACCTTTATGGATTCCAAGAGGAATTAATTGGTAAATTCGATGACAACCGATTCAATATAGTGAAGTTCCCTCGTCAGTGTGGTAAATCGGCAACGACTCGTGCATTCATTCTTTGGTATGCAATGTTTAATGAGGACAAAGTGGTTGCTATCCTTGCTAACAAATTGAACTTGGCACAGGAACAATTGCAGCAGTTGCGTGACTCGTACATTGCATTGCCATATTGGATGCAACCCGGAGTTAAGCAGTGGAACAAACGTGGTATACAGTTCTCACACGGTACTCGTGTTGTGTGTGCTGCTACTTCTCCTGATGGCATTCGTGGTATGTCTATCAACTTGTTGTATCTTGACGAGTTTGCATTCGTTAAATCACATATCGCAGACGAATTTATCGCTTCCGTGTTTCCTACTATTTCTTCTGGTAAAACAACCAAAGTTATTATCACGAGTACACCAAATGGTATGAACCACTTCTTCCGTATGTGGGAAGATGGTCATTTCCCAGATGAAACAATAGATCCAGATAAAGACAATGGATATGTAAAAAGTGAAATTCCTTGGAATGCTCCGGGGCTTAATCGTGATGAGTCGTGGGCACGAGATGAAATGAAAAAGATCGGTGAAATCCGATTTAATCAGGAATATAAGTGTGAGTTCGTTGGTTCTGTATCGACACTCATTGACCATAATTTCTTGAAGACATTGACATCGAAGAAACCAATCAAAATACCGAAACTCCCAGAGTATATTAAGATATATGAGTTGCCAAGACGGAAAGAGGAGCTTGAAACCAAGAACTGGGAATATGTGGCATCACTTGACTCAGGATATGGTGTGTATCAGGACTATACTGTATTACACATATTCCTCGTGAAATCAAATATCACATTACATCAAGTGGCCACGATAGCAACTAATCATTTGGAAATCGAAGATTTCTGTAAGAAAGCCTATGTGATACTTAAGAAATATCATAATCCGGGGTTGATTATCGAACAAAACGGCCCCGGTGGTGTGGCAACAAATTTCTTCCATTCGACTGTCGAATATGACAATCTATTGCACTTCGATCCGAAGGGTAGGCAGATGGGACTTTGGGCATCCGCAAAGCTTAAGCAGAATGCATGTATTCTTTTCAAGACATATATTCAGAGAAAGTTTATGCATTTGTATGACAGAGAAACCATTAACGAACTGTTCTCATTTGGTCGATTGACTCAGGAGAAATGGGGTGGTCTTGGTGGTAATCATGATGACCATATCACTTCTGCGTATTGGATTCCATATTATCTGAACTCACCGTACTACTATGGTAACATCGTGGAAGTAAACCTGAAAGCATTGGAAGAGGATGAATTCATTCTCAAGACCGAGGCTCAGATCAATGAGGAACGTCAGAACCTTGCTCAAATGCGAGATCCATCATATCATCAAAAAATGTTGGGGGATTCCGCTGAGCATTTACCCGATCAGAAAAAGAAAAATGATGAAGACGATGACGGTACTTATGGTCTAATGTTCAGAGTGTAATTATTTTATAAACTATAATAAACGCAAATTGGGTAAACTATGCATGGTTTTGGAAATTTAAAAGATATGGACAAGTGGAAAGAGTTCACCGCTCTCACTGAGGCCAAAGATCTAGTTGACATGAAACAACTTACTGACGAACAGGAAGCAGCCGCTGACCGAGTTGTTGTCCCTACGTTGGACACCGATGAATACAAAGCGTCTGGCTCCGCTGGTAATAAAGCATCCGGTTCTGCTGGCAACACACCAGTGCCTGAACTGAAGAATGAAAAAGAACCTCAACTAGGTGCAGCCGAAGATGTTGATGACGATGAAATCGAACCACAGATGGATGGTATCGGCGGACTCAATATCGGTGGTTCCATCCGTAAGGAAATGGCACGTACCGAAGCATTCGAAGGTGACGAAACGGTTGATGATGAATCTATGGAAACTGCGAAAGATCGTACTACCGAAGCCGTCATGGAAAAAGTGGATGATATTTTCACTGAAATGTTCGGAAAGTCATATCAAGAGAAAGCAAAAGAAAAAGACTACGATCTTGACACGACAACACCTGTAGTAGTAATGGAGGAGCCACACCGATATAAAAATATCAAGAAGGGGTGGTAAGTGGGAAAATTCAACCGAAAGCTAAGTCAGCTTGAGGCTGTATATCAAATAGCAGGGCCAGTACTTAAACACGAAGACCCTGCTGTTATTTCCACATTCATAAAAAATGTATTCGAACACCAAGAGGATTATGGATTGGATCAATTATCAATGGATTGGTTCAATCGATATTCCGAAAATGACCCAAAGAAAGCTGTAAATTTTGTACACAATTTACTACAGGAAAATAATCAACTGGTATCCAAGAAGTCTATTTTAGAGGGTATTCAGTTACATCAACACGAGGTAAACGATGCCAAAGCCAAGACTATTCTATGATGGCAATTGTCCAGTATGTACAAACTATGTACGACTAATCAGGAAAAAAATCACTCCAGATGAAATCGATTTCGTCCCAACTGGTGGAATGTCAGATGATTTTCAATATGCATCCAAAACTGGTGCGGTGACGCAAGGAAATGCAGCAATTGATGCGTTCTCGAAAGACTTCCCTAGCATTTTGGATTATGTATGGATGCTTCCACCACAGTATAAAGTGTCCGGGTTGAAAGCAGCCTATAAAATCGGTAGTACAATCCGAAAGATTGTTAATAGCGGTCGAAAAGGTTGTAACTGCGGAAAAAGAAAGCGATAGGTTAACCTATCGCTACGGAGACTGCTTCGCCTTTTGCTCGGTGAGGCAGAACCACTTTCAAAATGCCATCCTCTAACGTAGCTACGATGGCACTTTCATCAATCATTCGAGCAAACGGATACTCAAACGTAAATGCACCCTTCAAATATTTCGGTACGGTATCTACCCTACTGATGAATGGATTTTTACGTGCCTTGGATTTCTTCGTCAACTCATTCTTGAGAGTTTCAAGATTGCTTTCTCGCTTCCCAGAAATCACAAGATTACCATTATTGAAAGACACAGACAATGTCTCACGCTTTACACCAGATAGATCCATGAACATATATGATGCATCAGCAGTGACTGCGGTTTCTATATTAGGAAACTGAGGAGCCTGTTGCTGCACAGGGATCTGGCGAGGAGCCTGTTGAATGGGTTGTTGAACTGGCTGTTGCACATACTGCGGCTGCTGTGGTGCAGGTGGTTGTACATACTGAGGTTGCTGTACATACTGGGGTTGTTGCTGGACAGGACGCTGTTGCATCAGCTGTTGTGGTCTAGGTTGACCTTGCTGCGGTGGACGTTGTTGAGGACGCTGACCAGCACCAACATGCCCAATACCCGGAATCATTAGCCCCGGAGCATGCTGTTCCATTCTACCAGCCGCCATATTAGCATCCATCGTCACCATTTGACCAGTTCTTTCATCAAAGATCTGTACTTGTGAGCTGACTGATTCGTGTTCGGTTACTTGTGATGGCATATTATCATTGTTCCTTGAGTATGGAGGGTCTGGTTCGTCATGAATATAGAACGTATCCTCTACATAATGGTCAGTACTTAATTTATTCTTTTTTTCTTCAGCATATGAATTTTTCTCGTCTATCTCCATGTTAGACGAATCGAATTCTTCCTTTTCGGCAAAAAATAAGCGTTTTAGAAATCCGAACATTAAGTGTTAACTTCATTGAGAATTGCATGCAAATCCTGCACCTGTGCATTGCGTTTTAGTTTAGCCAATGCTCGATCTCGAATTTGCCGAACCCTCTCACGTGATTTACCGATGGCTTCATTTGTTTCTCTGAGCGTCATTGATCCACCATCGGTATTCAATCCAAATACACTAGCAATAACGAACTTTTCTTCTTCGTTCAACACTTCATCCATGATTTGGGCTAAATCGTCCCGCACCCTGTTATTTACCCAATCAGTTTCCCCATCGGTAGCAGTGTCATCCTGAATGATGTCTTTTAAATATAGATCACTTTCACCATTGATAGGACTATCAAGTGATGTCGGATTCCCCATCATCTGAATAAGCAGCTTAGATTCATCATCAAGCTGATCAGGATTCATCTTGCGTAGTCGATTCAGTCTCAATTTTTGATTCGGTGGTAACCTAATCAAGTCATCCTCTTCTAAAAATTTAGATATCCGACACCGAATATGCCAGACTGCGAATGAAATAAATTTTATCCCTCGGTCAGGATTGAATTTATCAACCGCAAGCAGTAACCCCAGTTTACCTTCACTCATCAGATCATTTACATCTACCCCAAGTATCTTGTTGTAATGCAATGCAATTTTCAGTACAAATCTGAGATTCGACTGTACGAGTTTGTTGCGGATGATTTCTTTTTTCGAATTGGATGCTATCTTGTATTGCTGAAACAAGGACTGCTCCTCCTCACGGGAGAGCACTGTAGTTTTGGCAACTTCTTTAAGCATCAAATCAGTAACCGGATCGGCGGTATTCAGATTTGGTTTTCTCATGGTAGCTAGATTCCTTTTGTACATGATGAAATATAGCAAGATATTGGCAACTCATCTGAACTTTTTTGCTATTTTTACTACATTGGAGGCACATATGAACCTAATAATTGCAGGAATTCAAGGCAGTGGGAAAGGAACCCACGCAAAAAAATTAGCGAATACATTTGATTTGGTACATATCTCATTCGGAGATGCCCTGAAAGAATGTTTTACTACAGATCCAGATCTGGTATATCCATATACCCTAGAGCGATATAACCGAGGGGAATTGGCAGAAGATGAAGTATTGTTCCGAGTGGCAACTAAATATCTCAGAAATGCCGAAGAAAAAGGTGGTTTTATTTTAGATGGATTTCCGAGAACTCAAGGCCAAATGGATTTCGTGCTTGAGAATTGGGAAATCGACCGCTGTATATATCTGGAACTTGGTGAAGAGGTTGCCATTGAACGTCTCAAAAGTCGAGGTAGATCCGATGATACCGAAGAAGGTATTCGTAGAAGACTCGATCAATTCCATAATGTAACCGAACCTATTTTCAAGACATTGGAAGCTGATGGTAGATTGAGTAAGGTCAATACCAATCAACCGAAAGATTACACATTCGCTGAAATATTGGATTTGTTTACCGATGAATGATACCGAACTCCATCAATATACAGTTGATAGCAGTATATCCGATCTGAACGTAGTGGAGGGAACTCCGCAGCGGAATGAGTTTGTTGTGTTAGTATCATGTAGAAATGTCGAATCCCGTATAATACGTTGTCTACATTCTATTAAACAAGAAATTCATGAGCATGATGTAGGAATTATATTTATTGACGACTCATCGACTGATCGAACTTCGATGCTTGTAGGTACTTATATCCGAGAACATTTCAAATATTACATCTAGAAGAACGCATGCGAATCACTCAAATGAACGCCGAACGAAATAAAAATCGACTACCAGCAAAAAAATTGATTGACAACTGAGTTTTTTAATCTATATTTCTATACAGAAAGTTTAAGAAACCTTTAACAAGAGTTAAAAGAATGAACAACGTAAGTTTACATCTATCCAGTTTGTGTCTATCGTGGTCAAGTGACCAGCGAGGTTCTCTGTGATTGATAGGTAAACTACGATAAGTTTAGCTATTAGAAGCGGGAATCTCATTGGGATTCCCGCTTTTTATTTGGGTAAGTAGAAAATTAGCAGATCGAGTGAACTTAAAATTCACTGACTCCGTGAAATCCGGTATGGGTGCAAGTCCCACCTTACCCACTATATGCCATCGTAGCCCAACTGGTAGGAGGCACCTGACTTAGGATCAGGACAGTGAAGAGTTCGAATCTCTCCGATGGTACTATACTTATCATCTTTGAATGATAAGTGATGTTTGACATATTGGAACTAAATTTATCAAGCATAGGTGAAGGGAATTGGTATACCTCTTTGATCGAGAGTCAAAGGCATGTGGGTTCGACTCCCACTCTATGTATACGGGTATGTAGAGAATTGGTATATCGGGGAATTTCAAAAATTCTTGGCTTTGTGGATTCGAATCCCACCATACCCATTGTTGTCTACTTATACAAAAAAAGATATACAGAATTATATAGAGAATACCGTCACTGGTGACAAACTCGCTTCAAAAGCGGGGGATGGATAACACAATAGGGTTCGAGTCCTTTATTCTCTGTACATACCCGTAGTAGTTCAAGTGGTTAGAACGTAAGGTTGTGGTCCTTAAGATTGGGGTTCAAGTCCCCACTACTGGATAATTGGAAGCGTGGCCGAGTGGATAAATGGCACCAGTCTTGAAAACTGGCAATCAGTAGCGATACTGGTTCGTGGGTTCGAATCCCACCGCTTCCTTAGAATATCGATGCGAGGTGGCAGAGCGGTCAATTGCACTGTCTTGGAAAGGCAGAGGTCGCCTAACAGCGGCCCGTGGGTTCGAATCCCACCCTCGCAGTATGGTCAGATGATGATTGCACGACTTGTAGGCATACGAGTAGGCAAGAAATGGTGGTCCGGCTGGATGAACCCTTGACGTGAGATCACTCATAGGAAAACAATTCATGATAACGTTTCCTATGATCCAGCAGCAATCATCATTTGACCAATTAATGCGAGTTGGCGGAGTGGTCTATCGCACTCGATTGCTAATCGAGAGGTCGCCTAAAAGCGGCCCGTGGGTTCGAATCCCACACTCGCAGTAACATTTGGAGAGTTAGCCTAATTGGTAAGGCAACACCCTGCTAAGGTGTCGTCCCGCAAGGGGCTTGTGGGTTCGAGTCCCACACTCTCTGCTAATAAATGGATTCTATTGATAAACTACATGGACATGTGAAATATACTATGTCTACTTGCAACCGTTCAAACAAAATTACAAATAATTACAAACTGAAATACTCAGGATGTTTTTGTGAAAATGTTTGTTTGAACTCGGCACCGTAAGGTCCGAGGGCAAACCGAGCGAGTGAGTTCACTGCACCGA
>Ga0265293_10005404_pt1 | contig 21344 bp, 19 predicted proteins | sample Munlanlewell138R_FD_192505 | JGI IMG/M metagenome (GOLD analysis project Ga0265293, IMG submission 192505) | Leachate microbial communities from a municipal landfill in Southern Ontario, Canada - Leachate well 138R | ecosystem: Engineered > Solid waste > Landfill > Unclassified | place: Canada... | reverse complement strand
GCCAGCTACGAAGCCGAGCAGCATACCCTTGAAAGCCGAGTGGCAGAATTGAAATCCGATATAACTTCAGAAAAGGAAAGCGCACTGGGTGTTGACCACTTCCTCGCCTTGGTAAGAAAATACACAGATATACAGGAACTTACAGCGGAGATTATCCGGGAGTTCGTTGAAAAAATCTATGTTTACAAGGCAGAGCGCATTAACGGCAGACGAGTACAGCGTATCAAAATCGTTTATAACTGCATCGGCGAATTTGACCCACCGGTTTCCACATCCACCACTGAAAAAGAAAAATCGGCATAGCCGGTAACACATACCAAACTATGCCTATATTTTTCCGGGATTAGAAATCCCTAAGACGCACCCTCAAATAGGCGCTTTCTTGTTTTAAAATTATAACCGTTTATCATTCCAAAAATTTACTACTATATGATCGTCAGGATTATAGGCTTTTAGCTGATAACCCTTTTCATGAAGAAAGCTAATTATAGACGGAAGCGCTTTTAATGTCTGCGATCGCTCGTGAAGTAAAATGACTACATTTTTGCCGCTTTTCTCTACATTACTTAATTGGTATTTCAAATTCAAGAGAATATTACCATAGGAGTCGTCATCATACTTCCAATCATATGAATCAATGGTCCAATCCCACATTTTGTAGTTGTATTCTACTAATGCGTTCCGGAAATCCGCTGTCATAAAAGGCGAGCTGCCATAAGGCATTCTTACAAGATAATGGTCTTGATTAGTTATTTTTTTAAATGTTTGGCGTGACTTTTCCATTTCTAGAACCGGATTATACGGACTACCATTATATAATTTGTCTTTATCATGTGAAACGCCATGAAAACCCGCAAAATGTCCTTCATTTACTACCTGTTTTACGAGATTTGGTTGATAATACATATTCGACTGCAACATGAAAAAGCTTGCCTTTGCATTGTATTCATTTAATAATTTGAGCAAATCTGCTGTATATATACTCGGCCCATCATCAAATGTTAAATATGCTATTTTTTTGCCTTCATTTTTATATAGATATTTTTCTCCAAGCCATGTTTCAATTTTCCACCATATATCCGTCTCGTCTATCAATGTGACAATCTGGGGTGACACTATGAAGCTTGTGCTTGAATTTAGTGATTGATAATTATGTATTGTGTAATCTCTTTCTAATAGTAATTTTGTTACGCCTCTTTCATTCTCGAACTTTTCAGGCTTTATCCAGTATTCACCAAGCCATGTTTCTATCAGATAATATCCATCATTTTCTTGTAAGATTGCTACTTCTTGAGGCGCAAGACTATTTATCTTTAAGGAATTAGTATCTCTATTCTCGTAAAATGGTGTAATATCTAGTAGTTTTATTTTATAGATTGGTTTCTTTTCTAGTAATTCAGCATTTGTATTAGCAATAGCATTTGTAGAGCAACATATTGGTAGAATCAACATGATAAGGAATAGGAAAAGTATATTTTTGCTTTTTAATGATACTGTTTGTTTTTTAGCGCTTTGAAATATGATCATTTACTCACTCTTCCCACCCATATAATAATTATATATATTAATCGCATGTTCGAAGTTTACGGTTATTTTCCAAACCTTTTGCGATATCCGCATTTTCTGCAGAGTTCTTCCACTGCCACTTTTCGCGAAAAACCATCTACGAGACTTTTTGCTCTATCCATCTCGATAATTTCAGAAAATGAATAATCATTAATATTTCCAAGATTAATCACTCCCTCACCATCTAAACAACAAGGGATAACAGTTCCATCTACTAAAATACCTGCTTGATTTCGCAGACCATAGCAGAATCCTTTCCCATCATCTTCTGCTTCATGTAATGCCGGCCACTGGAATTCGTAATCTTGATTGATGAAAATGCGCTCGGCAATTTTTACGCCACTAGCTGGTGCAACCTTCTCTTCAATTTTGTAATCTAAATTAAATTCTCTCTCAATAATCTCTAGTAATTCTCTGTTTTGCTTTCTATTAATATTCGTCACATTATCTTGTGTAAGGTTCCATAGTCTTAGGGAAACAATTATAGCCGATTGACTGGTTGCTTCCTTAATAAAAGAAAGGATACTTCTCACATATCCTTCTTTATCTTTAGAACCAATATTTCCAGCAAAACTATGAAGTGAGAAATTGATTTGTCTTAAAGCAGGCTTATTTAATAACTTTTCTCTGTTTTTATTAATCAAGGTTCCGTTAGTTGTGATATTAACCCTAAAACCCTTGTCGTAACTTAAGTCTAGCAATTTACCTATTTCAGGGTGAAGCAGTGGCTCACCTTTTACGTGTAAATATATGTAATCTGTATGCGGTTTAATTTGGTCTAATCTCTTAGCAAAATCATCCGCGCAAATGAATTGCTTCTGCCGTTCTGTTGGTGGGCAAAAGCTGCATGCAAGGTTACATACACTTGTAATCTCTAGGTAAATCTTCTTGAATTTCTTCAATATCAGTTCCTCAATTCTCTGACTAAATATTGCAGCCCATTTTACAAAGGTTTAGGGAGCACTCTTATTAAAAAGAGTACAAAAATGTTGTTAAAGTAGCTTGGATTACATTTAAAAAGACTAGCAGTGTCTGTCGCTAGCCTTTTTAAAGTTTTCTAAGTTGTTTAAGTTGTTTTAATTACTTCAGTTGTTTAAGTTACTGAAGTTGTTTCAATTGCATTTAACGTTACACCATTGCTCTATTTCACAAGTTTATGTTCTTGAATAAAGTCCTTTAATATATCGGCTAAATTCGGATTCCCAATTTCATCTAAATCATAGTGTACACGTGTGCACGGTTTATTGATTGAAATGATGCGTGTTAAATCGATCGGTGTACCAATGATTACTGCGTCACAGTCAGCATTATTAATCGTTTCTTCAAGATCTTTCAATTGTTGCTCGCCGTATCCCATCGCCGGAAGGACATTTCCAATATGTTGGTATTTGTTAAATGTTGCAGTTAGTGACCTAACCGCAAATGGACGTGGATCAATGATTTCCTTCACACCCAAACGCTCTGCTGCAACTATGCCAGCGCCAAGCTTCATCTCTCCGTGCGTTAATGTCGGACCATCTTCTACAACCAATACGCGTTTCCCAATAACTTTCTCTGGATGCTCGACTGTAATCTTTGATTCAGCCTTAATAAGAATACTGTCTGGGTTTGCCATTTTTATATTATCTTCTACAATTTTAACATTCTCTGCTGGTGCACTATCTACTTTGTTAATGATAGCCACATCAGCTGTTCTTAGACATACTTCGCCAGGGTAGTATTTCAGCTCATGTCCTGGGCGATGTGGGTCCAGAACAGTAATAGCTAAATCAGGCTTGAAGAAGGAAAAGTCATTATTTCCTCCGTCCCATAAAATAACATCACATCCATCTGGATCCTTTTCAGCTGCTGCCAAAATATCTGCATAATCTACACCAGCATACACAATATTCCCACGTGCAACATGTGGCTCATATTCTTCCATTTCTTCAATTGTACAATTATGTTTCTTCAGATCATCTACTGTTGCAAAGCGCTGAACACGCTGTGCATTTAAGTCTCCATAAGGCATCGGATGTCTCACTGCAATTACTTTTAAATCATGCTCAAGCAGTGTTTCAATAACCTTTCGCGATGTTTGACTTTTACCTGTTCCAGTTCGTACAGCACATACAGAAATGACAGGCTTATTACTTTCTAACATCGTGCTTTTTGGCCCTAGTAATTTGAAGTTAGCTCCCGCTGCATTCACAATCGCACTAACGCCCATCACATCTACATAATTAACATCACTATACGCAAAGACACATTCATCTACCTGTAATTCCTCAATTAACTCTGGCAATTGACTTTGCGCAAAAATAGGAATCCCCTCCTGGTAAAGCTCACCCGCTAATTCACTTGGATATTTACGTCCATCAATATCCGGAATTTGCGTTGCCGTAAAAGCAACAACATTATATTCTGCATTGTTTCGGTAGTATGTATTAAAGTTGTGAAAATCCCTTCCTGCCGCGCCAATAATAATAATATTTTTTCTTTTCATTAGCTCTCTCCTATAAGTATAATCATTTTTTCATATTTCAATTATAATCATTTACTATCATTAAGTACAATTCTTTTAGTATATTCATTAATTCTTTTGTATAAAGGAGATAATATCAATATATAAGTTAGTCATTTCTTGAGGAGATTTATCTAACTTATTTTGAATCCATTGCTCAATTAATCCTAGAAAAGCCGATGTAATAAAAGACAAAAAATAATCTATTGGTACTGTTAAATTGGCAGTGAAACTTTCATTTTTTTCTAAATTAACACGCACGTTTTTAGTAAAAGCATCTCTAAAACGAAGGTGAAATCCCGCTCTTCCGTGGTCGCTTAATAAAATTTTTAATATAGGTGATTGCAGTTCAATAACGGCAAATAATCTAGCTGCCATTTGCTCTTGTCCTTTTTTAAAAGTTTGTATAGAGAAATAATGAGACTGAAGTTCCGCAATGTGATCCCCTAAATCTGCAAACAACTGCTGCTCAATCTTTTCTAGCAAATCATATTTATCCTGATAATGTAAATAAAATGTTCCTCGATTAATATGTGCGTGTTCGGTTACATTCCCTATCGTTATCGATTCAAACGGCTTCTTCTGTAAAATATGCATGAAAGATGTTTGGATTAGCTTTTTTGTTTTCTTATTCTTTTCAATATAACTGCTCATAAAACACCCTCCTTGAAAATTAAACAATCTGTTCAATTTTGTTTATTGCTATGAATATACCCATATTATAAGATAAACGAGCACCACTAAACAACGTGTTGAATATTTAAGGAGGAAGTAATTAAATGAATTTGTTTAAAGAAAAATTAGCCTGGGCAGCGCCTATCGCAGTAATATTAATTATTGCTTTGTTTTCGGTAAACCTATTTGCTCAAGGAGATCCAAAGGTAAAAAACTTGCCTGTTGCCTTAATTATAAATGATGAGGGACAACATGTAGAAGCTGTTAAAGCCGCAGTTGAACAAATGAGTAAAGGTGTAGACGGTCAAGAACCGATGTTAGCTTTTACTACTGAAAGTGAAGCCGATATTGAGCAATTATTTAATACTAAAGCATACTATGCTGCATTAGTTGTTCCTGAAGGCTATCAAGAAGCTGTTCAGAACGTATTAGCAAACAATATTCCCGCCAATATAAAAATTTATATTAACCAAGGCTTTAATATGACCGGTGCTAACGTTGCCAAAAACGCATTAAATGGCTTAGTTGTACAATTAAGTAGCCAATATTCAACAAATTTCATTGAACAAATGAATGGTCAACAAATTGATGTAAACCAAGCAGCTGTAATTGTAAATCCAATTGTTAATGAAGAAAAGATATTTAATCCTATTACTGCTTCTACAGCTAATGGTAGTGCGCCAACATTGATGGCAGTTCCTGCTTGGGTGGGCGCATTAATTGGTGGGTTTATTCTATTCCTAGTAACATCTAATAAGCTTAAGATCGAACAATTAACACGTAAACAAACATTACGCTTAATGGGTAGCAAAATTATATTCGGTATTATTATTGCTCTATTCTCTGGCTTTACAGTGGCAACATTAGCACTGATCGCCGGAATTAACATGCCAAACTTCTTCTCGGTTGCCTTCTTCATATCCTTTGCAGCCTTCTGTTTCTTCTTACTAGTAACAGCAGTTGTTGCATGGATAGGTAAACCAGCTATTACCTTATTCATGGTTGTTATGTTATTGGGTATGGGTGTATTAATGACACCACAAGAAATGCTTCCTAGTTTCTTCGTGAACTTTATTCGCCCTTGGGTTCCTATTCGTTTTGCTTCTGAAGGGTTACGTGAAATTTTCTACTTTAATAGTGGTTTCTATACTGGTAGCTCTTTCATTACCATAGCAGGGATTGGGCTTGCAGGATTAGTTATCTACATTCTGTCTATTTATAAACCATCAATACGCGTAAAAAAGACAGCCGAACAGTAAGATGCGTAACATTTACGAGTAATAGATATAATAGATCTAATAGATATAAAAAGGGTGAAATCGAGAGATCGATCTCACCTTTTTACTTATGATACGGTTCACTCTTTTCCTTTAATGGTAGCCAAACTTCGCTATATGCATTTTCATAAGTACCATCATGCTTTGTAAAAGAAATTCCAGGCAGATCGGCTATTACATAACCTGAAGAAGGCAGCCATTCCGAATAAGTTTTTGCGGTAGTTTCTTGAAGCGTATCAGGAAATGGTCCTTGATTAGGGAAAATTGCCCACAAACTTTCTTCAATCGAAATTTGTTCTAAATCATCGAATAGATTTTCTTTGGTAGTGGCAAACCCAATCATATGAGTTAAGTAGCCTCTTTCTTCTAAGAAACCTTCCTCATAATCATATGATACATTCAAGACTTGATGAGGATACACATCAGCTAATTGATGCATTTCATTTCTTTGCTGCTCAGTAATAGACTTGGCTAGCTCTAAGATAGCATTATTTACACCTTCGAATTGAATTGGCACTCTTTTTGATACACCTACTATATTAAACTTCTCTTTCTTTTCAATTTTGAATTCCATTGATATTCCTCCTTTTATATATATAAAAAATGTGAATTTGGGAAATGATTTTTGAATTTTGTTTTTCGTTACTTCTGAAGGCAAGAAGCCACACCATTCACGAAAAGCTCTTGAAAATCCTTCGATTGATTGATATCCATATTTATAAGCAACATCCGTTACCTTCGCACCGTTTATTAATTCAACATTTGCTGCTGATAATCTCCTGTTTTTGATATACTCATTCAATGACATTCCTGCCATATACGAAAACATTCTTTTAAAATGATAATCAGATAGCCCAACAATTTTTGATATTTCTTTTCCAGAGATTTCTTCCGTTAAATTCTTTTCGATGTAATCCATTAATTGATTTAATTCTTGTAACAATTCACTTCCCTCCTTTACATATACATAATATAGTAACTATTGATTTTTCACTTGATTTTTTTTATACGGATTCTATCGGATTAAGAACAAAAACAGCTTAGAAATTTTACTAAGCTACTTTCCTGATTATTTCGATTCTTTTTAAATATAACTTGTACATTAGACATAATATTTATCTCTTTCGAGATATATATATTTAAATAAAAAACCTCACCTACTTATGATAAGGCTCACCTTTATTAATCTTGAACGCCCGATATACCTGCTCCACTAATATTAAGCGCATGAGCTGATGCGGGAAGGTCATCTTAGAGAATGACAGTTTCTCGTTAGCTCGTTGTAAGACTTCCACGCTCAAACCAAGACTACCACCTACGACAAAGGTTACATTGCTATTTCCGTATGTTGCTAATTTATCAATTGTTTCTGCTAGTTGTTCTGAGCTTTGTTGTTTACCTTCTATTGCTAAAGCAATACAGTAACTATCTGGCTTAATATGTGCTAGGATTCGTTGTCCTTCTTTATCTTTAACTTGAATTTCTCCTGCTTCACTTAAGTTCTCAGGGGCTTTCTCATCTGGAACTTCTATTATATGTACCTTCGCATAGCTACTAAGCCGCTTCAAGTACTCATCTATGCCTTGTTTCAAATATGCTTCCTTAAGCTTTCCAACTGCAATTATTGATATGTGCATTTGCACCTTCCTCTCTAAATACTTAATTTCTACTAAGTTTTTGTATAATCCGAAAATAATAGGCCTGAAATGATATATTTTAGTATATCATTTCAAGCCTTAATCTTTGCTTAGTATTTGCTAGTATTTATTTAGTATTTGTAGTATTTATTTTGTATTTGCTTAATATTTCTTTGTTCTACTTCTTTACTTACCGAACTTCAGGTAATGCTGATAATGTGATTTGCACTTCAAAGCGATCGTTGCCTCGATAATACACAACGTTTAAAACATCACCGACATGCTTACCATATAGTATCTTACGCAAGGTTACACTGTTATCGACTGGCTTACCATCCATCTCAACAATAATGTCATATGCTTGTAATCCGATAGCTGCGGCTGGACCTGTTGGAGTGTCTGCAATTATTACGCCTTCTTTAATAGAAGCATTAGGTCTATATTGTTCAGGCACTGTGTTTAAGTCTCTCGGTGCTATTCCTAAATATGGGCGTTGAACTCGTCCATGCTCAATTAAGTCATTGATAATTGGCTCTGCATCCCTAATCGGAATTGCAAATCCTATCCCTTCAACACCAGAGCTTGCAATCTTGGCACTGTTTATTCCTATCAATTCACCATTAATGTTAACAAGTGCTCCTCCGCTATTTCCAAAGTTGATTGCGGCATCTGTCTGAATAACATTGACTTCGTACACCTTGTTGCCACCAATATTTACAGGTAGCGCACGTTGCGTTGCACTTATTACCCCAACCGTTACTGTTTGGGCAAACTCAAGTCCAAGCGGATTGCCTATTGCAATAGCAGGCTCACCAGGACGTAGTATATCGGAATTGCCAAATTGTGCTACTGTCGTTACATTAGACGCATCCATCTCTATAACTGCTAAGTCTGTTAATTCATCATAACCGACAACTGTTGCCGGAACTTGCTCGCCATTCATCAATGTAACTGATAATTGATTTGCACCTTCAATTACATGGTGGTTGGTTACAACAAGTGCACGATTTCCATTTACAGCAAAAATTACACCAGAGCCACTACCTGCTTCGTATTCTTGATGATTCGAGAAGAACCCACCTAAGCCACTTTGGATATTGACAATACCAACAACCGCCGGCTTTATTTTTTCTACAGCTTCTACTATTCCGGAATTAACTTGAACATTAAGTTGCTGTTGTGGGGAATTTTGCAATTGAAACGAATTATCCTGCTGTTGATTATTCTGAATCTGATTAGCTGTTTGTACTTTGCTAATATCAATCACGCCAGCTTCAATCATAGTCGGTACTAACATTGCTACTGTTGATCCACCAATTAATGAGGCTATTAATGCAACTATAATTAAGGTGAATCCATTAAAACCCTTCTTTTTAGGTTTTCTCTCAAAAAACTCATCATCATAATACATTTCTTTGCACCCCTTTACTACAGATGTACATTATTTTCACCACATTACATATTATACCTTATGTTTTATATTTCTATCAATTGCTTTGCTCTTGTCAAAACTATGACAAAACTGTGCATAAACTGTGCAGCCCTTGCATATGGTTAGCTTAGGTCTGTTTAAGTTAGGTATATATCAGCCTTATTAGCCCTATACTTGTATTAGCAGTTGCTATTATATCTATACTTGTATTCTACTAATATCTAATTTCTTGTTCCACAAACATCTATATCCATTCTATCCAAAGTAAATTAGTTTCAATCCTAGCATAATCTTTTTACAAAAATCACTTAAATATACTGGAGGTAATTTAATGAACAAACTTGATGATACCAAATTAATTGATATCTATGCTGCTATTGCTGATTTAAAAGAAATAGATTATAAGAATACACTTGTTATTACTGCTCTAATTGAGCTGCTAGTAGATAGGGATATTATAAAGCGCTCAGATATAATAACAAAAGCCCAAGATTTAGATCTTGAGCAAGAGGTTATAATCGAGCAGCAGAAACAACATGTACAATGAAATAACTATAATGATTGATTATTTGCGAATTATTTGGCGAAGCTTGGTAGGACGATTAGGATATGTAAGTTCTAAATCGAATTCTTGTCCTACTTTAAATTGCTCTTCCTCCAATATTGACTTTACTGTCATATGAGCTAACTCTGGCAAGTTATTCTCTTGGCTTAAATGGGCCAAATGTATGCACTGTGTATTGGATGTTATAATGTCGGCAAGCAATTCCCCTGCCGCTTCATTGGACAAGTGCCCGCTGTCACTCAGAATACGTTGCTTAAGATGCCATGGATACGGACCAACCCGCAGCATATTAACATCATGATTCGCCTCGATTATTATTGCATCTGAATCAGTCAAAAAACTCTTAATCTTTTGGTTAACATAGCCCATATCAGTAGCAATCGTCAGCTTGGTATTGCCACAATTAATGCAGAATCCTACTGGTTCATTACTATCATGAGATATTGCAAATGACTGCACTGCTAAATTTCCAATTTGAACTTGATCGCCTGTATCAAATCTTTCATAATAACCTTCTTTTACATCACCAATTGCCTGCTCCATGCCAATCCATGTGTTTTTATTTGAAAAAATAGGAATCTTATATCTCCTCGATAACACCCCGGCGCCTTTAACATGATCCTGATGTTCATGTGTAATTAGTATGCCATCAAGGCAATCAGCGCTTAAACCAATTTCGTTCATTAACGATTCGATTTGTTTCCCACTCATACCAGCATCTATTAATATATTAGTTGTGTCTGTTTGGACGAAAATTGCATTGCCAGTACTACCACTAGCGAGAACGCTATAACGAACCATAATATTTTTCCTCTCTCCCGATACTCCTTGTTATCTAATTATCTCATTAAATCCTCGTATCCATCGATATCCATAAGATGATTCGTATCATTAAACAGTCTTATCTTCGGCTTTCGATTATGCAAGAAGTCAACTACCGTAACTGATGTATTTACAAATGAAAACGCCCAAGATCCTTCATCTTTTAACCGCAAAATCCTAGTCATAAACGCATTCAAATACCGCCCGTGACTAACCAACAACACTCGCTTGCCCATATGATTATCAAATAGCTTCTTAAGCCCAAGGTCTGCCCTATTAAGAAAGTCTCGATAAACTTCCTTGTTCGGAATATCGATGGTACTCCAATCCTCAACATTACGCTTTACTAAATGAGGATACAGCTCTTCTGCTTCCTCAAGTGTTCTTCCATCAAAAGCGCCCCAGCTATACTCCCGAAATATCGGATTTTGAACGACAGGCTTTGAATGTCTCTGTGCAATAGCTTCTGCTGTCGTAATGGCACGACCTAAATCACTTGTGTATATGAAATCAAGTGGTACATCCTGTAATCTATCAGCAACACGCTGTACTTGCTCTTTTCCAAAATCAGATAACGGGAAATCCTTATGTCCTTGGAATCTTCGTTCGGCATTGGCGACCGTCTGCCCATGACGCACTAAATATAATCGCACTTTCATCCCCCTTTCTTATTTGTTAAAATTTATATCTAGCTTCTAATTAATCCTCAATTTGCTCTTGCAATCCTTCTAACTCGCCGGTAAATGCATTAATATAAAATTGCTCTCCACTATCTAAAGTAACGCCCCATACTGGTGGTAGTAACCAAGATTCTGCTTCCATAGATCTATTATAATATCCTAGCAAGATACTCTCAATAGTTGCTGGACGCTCCTCTATCTTGCTCGGCAGACTGCGCAGTGCTGTTGCTGCTGCGAGAATCGGCCTATCCGTATCCTCTGCCTTAATTTCTTCTACAATATTTTGTTGCCAGTTAACTACTCTGTTATTATCTACATTTGCCGTTGCCGATAAACCAAATATCGGGTAACCATTAAATGCCTGTAAATAAACAATCTGACCGCTATTTTTTTGTAATCGCTCTTGGTGTAAGGTATAGTTTCTGCCCTTATATAAGTATTGCCTAGCAAAATCATCAACGCCATTTTCTATATTATATGCTTTGATGTGCATCGCGTCATTACTAATCCAGTTGTAAGATATTCCTTCTCCCGGCTCAATGGAAATTACTATATCTTCATCCTTAACCAACATATTGTTTCTAATCTCAAGACTATTAACTAGTATCCGCTCAGCATTAAGAAATGGCAACTCTGGTGTTTCTATCGGGATTTCCTCATTAAGATTTATCATCTGACTATTTAATAGCTCTCGAACCTCTTGAATTTCCGCTTCCATCAATGCTGTATAATCATTATCACCCTGCTGCTTTAGATATAGCTGATACACGAGAATACTATTCAATGCCAAAAATACTATTATCAATATATTTTTTGCCCTACTAAGATCCAAAATGACACCTACTCTCGTATTTCTTGCCCTGTCTGCGAGTCAAATGCTGTAACAAAGGAGTTGTTTTGGTTTAAAATCCATGCCGGTTGCAGCTTAACAGTCTCAATATCTAAACTAATAGGATAATACGATAAAAACAAATCATATTCACTACCACTTATGCCTGCGCGACGCTCAATAATTGACTGCATGTCTTGTTTCTCAAGCGGTATTATTGAAGCTGTAATAGTTTGCTCTCCTAAATATGTAGTCGAGCGATTCATCCTTGTTACTTTGTTATTTTTCATTTTCATACGAATTTCCGCACAATTAAAGCTATCAATATTCATTATCGGTAATCCCTGCATATGCTGTTGAAATACTAGCGTATATTCATTATTAGGTACCGATTCAACTTCAATTCCGGATAATATATATTCCCCTGCCCAGCTTTGATGGCGATTCAAAAAATCTATAGCATCTGCTATCATATCTGGAAAATTCGCTTCTTGGAATCTGCTAGATATGGTCGGATTGGTGAATTCTATTGTTTGTCTAAGCGTATTAATCCTTAACCCGCGACTTCCATCTGTATATATTACTGATTGATCCTTCTCTTGAATTTGCCTGATAGCTGTAGGGTCTGCAAATACTGAATTACTAAGCTCTGCTACACGTATTGGTTGTTTAGAAAACTCAATTATTAGTTTTTCTTGCGTAAATTGTTGTTCTGAAGCATCCTTTACTAATTCTACGAATCGTCGTTTCGTCACATTTACATTGCCTAAAAACGTTTCGTTGTTTCCTATATATAAGCATTTAATAGTATCAGTGTCTTCATCAACAAAAATTCTAACTCGTTTAATAAGCTTGTCATTAAAGTTATCTAATTCATTGTTATCAATAGGTATCATCATCTTAATATACTCTATTGACATGCTATCAAAAAATTCAATTTCTATACAATTCTCTATGCTATTTTCATTGCTAAGATATCGCTCTGAAGCTAATAAATTCGCATACTGCCCACTAGCTTGTTGAAGTGCGTCTTGTCCTTGTAGCATTTGTCCTTGTAGCATTTGTCCTTGTACAATTTGTCCTTGTTGCTGATTTATATCTTGTTCATTTTCATTTGCTAGACTATCATCTTGCCCTACTTCAAACTGTTCCGAAGTAGTTGACGAAGCTGCTGGTACGTCTTTATACTTCTCTATATTTGATATTGAAATGGTACGTAACCACTCCATTGTATCAGTAAATGCTATATTGCCTGGATATGCTATCTTTTCTTGCCCGTCTTCTGTGTATAATTTGATTGCTCGTGGCTTAACTATATCTTCTATCTGGTAATAGCCAGCTTTCTCTTCTGGTTGATCGATATTTATCACATCTAATAACGGTGCATAATCTGGCGTTGAATACCATAGCATACTAGATAATATTACGCTGACAACTACTAGACAGAGCAGAATAATATTCTTAATATGTTCAATCATGATGCCCCTCCTCATGAACAGGTAATCTAAAATACACCGTTGTGCCTTTATTAACTACACTCTTAACGCCAATGTCGCCTTTATGAGCACGAATTATCTGTTTAGAAATTGAGAGCCCTAATCCTGTGCCACCCATATCCCTTGAACGGGCTTTGTCTACACGATAGAATCTTTCGAAAATCCTAGTTACATCCTTAGGCGGTATTCCCATGCCAGTATCAATTATTCTTACTTCTACCAACCTTTTATTAGACTCCCATATCAATTGACTTTCAATTGTCACAGTACCTTCACTTGTATATTTCACAGCATTAGATAATAGATTATTCAATACTTGGTCAATTCTATCGCGATCTGCTAGCGCATAGACCTTCCCTGCCGCTAATGATAAATTGCCAACCAGCTTCTTGTTCTCAAGCTGCACTTGGAAACGGTCGAATACTTCTTCTATTATTTCATTAATATCCATTCTTTGAAAATTCCAAAGCGTATTCTGTGCATCTAATTGTGACAACTCTAATAAATCTTTTACTAATCTTATCATTCGCTCGGTCTCTGTCTGGATAACACCTGTAAATCTGTGTCTGATTTCTGGATCCTCGTCGGCACCCTCTACTAGTGCCTCAACATAGCTGCGAATTGTAGTCAGTGGTGTACGCAGCTCATGGGATACATTCGCCACGAATTCCTTCCGTTGCTGTTCGAGCTGCTCCCTTTCGGTAATGTCATGCAAGATAATTAGGATCCCGTATGCAATAGTATCCGTATCCTTCAGTGGACTAACAACTACCTGGTATAATGATGCATTATGCTCAATTACTGTTTGGAATGCTACCCGTTCTTTAAGCTCAAACCAATGCCTTTTTAACTCTTCAATATCTAGAATATCTAGAATATTCTTAATCATAGCCTTTTCTTCCGAGATACCAATCATCTTCTGCGCGGTAGGATTAATTAATAGAACCTTACCATCTGAGTCTGTCGCAATAACACCATCGCTCATATTGTTAAGAATAGCTTCTAACCGTTGCTTTTCTTTTTGATTATCTTCTAATGCTCCCTTTAATCTATACGTTAATTGGTTAAAAGCAAGTCCCAGCTCACCAATCTCATCATCACTATGAACTATAACCTGTTGATCGAAATTTCCATTCGCCATTTCAGTCGCCTTCTTGGTTACTTCTACTAACGGCGAAGTAATAGTTCTTGCCATAATAATCACAAGCACTGACGAAATCGCCAATACTATAATTGTAGCAGTTGATATTAAAGTATTTACATCCTTTAACGTCTTATAAATCGGTTCTAATGACGATGCAATATATACAGCCCCGACAACCTCATTATGCACCTTGATTGGAGTGGCAAATATCTTAATACGAAATCCAGTTTCTTGCTCAGTCCTAATCGCTTCACCCTTAGCACCTAGTAGAGCGCGTGTCACCTCTACCTGAACATTACGCTGACCAACAAATTCAGGATGGTTGGAATCGCTAACAACAATTCCATTTACATCTATAACTTGGATGTTCGCACGCATCTGCTTAGAGAAATCCCGCACTAATGTATCTAAATCTCGATCCTGATCCTGTGTTTCAATAAAATAGCGCTCTAATAGATCAGCCAATACATTTGCCTGAGAGTGGATATTCTCTGTATTATTCTGCATATGATAGTCTTCTAACGACTTCATAAAATACAAGCCAATGAGTTGCATTGCAAATAGTATCATTAGCAAATAGACAACCATCAGCTTCCAGCGAATACTTTTAAACATCTTTTTTCACCTAATCATTCTTTTGCTCTGGACTTTGTAATCGATAGCCTATACCACGCTTAGTCATAACATAATCCGGATTGCTAGGATCATCTTCTATTTTTTCTCGTAATCTTCTTACTGTAACGTCAACTGTTCGTACATCACCAAAATAATCATATCCCCACACAGACTGCAACAGATGCTCCCTAGTGAAAACTTGCCCCTTATGCTTAGCCAAATATGTCAACAACTCAAACTCTCTGTGTGTCAACTCAATAACTTGACCTTTCTTGACTACTTGGTACATAGATAAATCTATAATAAGATCCTCAATTTGGATTACATTACCCATCACATTACTAGCACCCTGATAACGACGTAAATTTGCCTTAACACGAGCTAATAATTCTCGACTACTATATGGCTTAGTTATATAATCATCAGCACCTAGCTCCAGACCTAATACCTTATCAGCTTCTGCGCCCTTAGCCGTCAACATTATAATTGGTATGCTACTAACCTTGCGAACCGCTTTACAAACTTGAAAGCCATCTTGTTCGGGGAGCATGATGTCTAATAACGCTAAATCATACTGACCTGTCGTCAGCTTAGAAATGGCAGTTGCCCCATCATAACACGTTTCAACCTGATATCCCTCTTTTTCAAGAGTAAACTTCAATATATCAGCAATTGGCTTTTCGTCATCTACAACTAGTATAACTCCCAAATCCGACCCCTCCTAAAACTATTTTCATCTTCTGTATCAACAATACTTGCTCTGCATTACTTACTATTCGATACTTGCTTTGTATTACTAACTCTGTATTGCTCGTTCTTTATTAGTCTCGTTTTACACATTATTTCTATATAAGTTCATTAAAAACCTGCAATGCAATTTTGGACTTTTCCTATAGCTAACTTTATTTATTATATCATAGACACAATAGCCTTTGGTCTGTAATTATATGCTAACCATTAACACTGCTCCATAATATATCTTTTGCTATATTATTGCTGTTTTTTTATTTCTTCGTTTAGTCCTTCTTCATATATAAACTTGTCCAACCGACTATAATCGTTAATAACCTATTCCTTATGTAATGCTTTTACATATCATATTCTAAATAGCTATTTAAACTTAAGGTGGTATACAAATGACTAGATTGCTAATTGGCGTGCTTTATAATAAACGAGATCTCAAAAACATTCTTAAAGATAAAAGTCATGAACAAGCTAATTTCTATATAAAAGCTGCACAAAAATATAATGTCGATGTTTGTTTTTTCTGTTTTAATTCTATCAACTTTAATAAACGTACAGTCTTGGCATATTTTCGAGAAAATTATCAATGGCACAGCAAGCGCATTTCATTACCTCATATCATTCATAATCGTGTAATATACAGCACGAAAGTTTATGACAGTTTCAAAAAATTATCTGACTCAGGAATTACTATTTATAACTTCTGGAACAATTATGGCAAATTTAAAATTCACAAAACTATCAATATCAATCCGTCTCTCAGAAAATATTTGCCACCAACTCGCTTGTTTAGCAAAAATAATCTATCTCAATTTCTAAATTATTCGTCTTTTTTCATAAAGCCTAACAGAGGCTCTGTTGGTGTCGGGATTATTAAAGTTACAAGCTTTGGCGCAAATAAATGGAAGGTTATGCAACAGCAAAAGGGAACTAAGACTATTAACATTATTAACACTAATAAACTCTATGCTTATTTAAAAGATATTATAGGCAGTAAACCTTATATTCTACAAAAAACCATTCCTTTAAGAACCTACTACAATAGGCCTTTTGACATTCGGGTTTCAACGCAAAAAAATTCCTTAGGTCGTTGGCAGGTTACGGGAATGGTTGGGAAGGTTGCCGCCAAAAATCTATACTTAAGTAATGTTTATCAAGGTGCTTCTGTTGCTACAATTCAGCAACTATTCGCCACCGATAGTATCAATCCTAACCAAATACACTCAATGCTCACAACTGCTGCGTTAAATATTGTTAAGCATTTAGAGCTTCATCTTCCTAATCTATCCGATGTCGGCTTTGATTTTGGTATTGCCAAAAATGGCAAACCATACTTTATCGAAATGAACTTCCGAGATCAGCGCTATAGCTTTGCTCTGGCAGATATGCATAGCGCTTTCTACGCTACCTATGATAACCCTATCGGTTATGGCAAGTTCTTAGGTAGCAGTAAATAAATATATTATACTTTTCTTTATTGCGCTTATGTACATCAGATAAAATTATACATTCTGATTTACCAAAAAAAAGGTATCATTATAGTGATTACACTATTAATGATACCTTTAAATTTAATCTTCCTAGAAAATCTCTCTTAATTGAATTGTCTGTGTACGATTCGGTCCTACTGAAAATATAGCGATTTGAATCTGCGATAGTTCCTCTACCTTTTTTAAATAGTTCTGTGCATTTACAGGTAACTTATCAAAGCTAGTCACGCCTGTTATATCTTCAGTCCACCCTGGAAGCTCTTCATATATTGGCTTACATTCTGCCAAAACCTTAAGGCTGGCTGGATAGCTAGTAATAACCTCGCCGTTATATTCATACGCTTTACAAATTTTCACTACGTCCAGTCCAGTTAGAACGTCAATCGAATTTAAGGATAAACCAGTTACTCCGCTAACACGGCGAGAATGTCGAAGCACAACACTATCGAACCAGCCCACACGACGCGGTCTACCTGTAGTTGTACCGTATTCTTTTCCAATTTCACGGATTCTGTCGCCAACTTCATTTATCTGCTCTGTTGGGAATGGACCATCACCCACACGAGTCGTATATGCCTTAGCAACACCGATAACTTGATGGATTTTCGTAGGTCCTACTCCTGATCCAATACACACTCCCCCAGCAACCGGGTTTGATGAAGTAACGAACGGATATGTTCCTTGGTCAATATCCAACATTACCCCTTGCGCACCTTCGAACAGCACTTTTCTACCTTCATCAATAACATCATTTAAGACAACACTTGTATCAGCTACATATTGACGAAGCTCGTTAGCATAGCCTAAGTATGCATCATAAATCTCTGCTTTATCAAAGCCAGCTACTCCATATACACGCTCAAACAGCTGATTCTTCTCAGCTAGATTTTGCTCTAATTTCTCATTGAATAGTTCTTCATCTAATAAATCGACAATTCGAATTCCAGTTCTTGCGACCTTGTCCATATATGCAGGACCAATGCCCTTTTTGGTAGTACCTATTTTATTGATACCTTTACGGTCCTCTTCTAGCTCATCAATTCTTATATGATATGGCATAATTACATGGGCACGTTCACTTATTCTAAGGTTATTAGTTGTAAATCCATGCTCGTGAAGATATTTAAGCTCAGCAATTAATACCTTAGGGTCGATAACGACACCGTTTCCAATTACACATATTTTATCTGAATAAAATATCCCTGACGGAACAACGTGCAGCTTATACTTCTTATCACCAATACAAATTGTATGACCAGCGTTATTGCCACCTTGATACCTTGCAACAACATTCGCCTTTTCCGCCAAATAATCTGTAATCTTACCCTTTCCTTCATCGCCCCATTGCGTCCCAACAACTACTACCGTCGCCATTGGCGTACACCTCCAATAATACTGGTCTAAACTAAACACCGTTCTTAGTTTAGCATTCGCGATTGGTACTGTCAATGAAATATTTCCGAACATTTATCATCATACTGCGATATTTGTTCGTAATTTCGCATGACTGCTTTATGGCGGTAAAGCGCGTTTTATTTTATTATTAGTTGCTTGTTGACAATTATATTTTCGTGTTGTATGGTTAATTACATAAGTAACTAACCAACTAAGCGCGTAATTAAAAACACCAGCCATTATGATGATGCCATAAACTATGTCACAATTTTAAAATTGCCGCTGATATGTGTTGGGCGGAGTAATCGTCTACTTAATGCAGTTAGAGCTGTTGCCGTATATCGTTAGTTGGTAAATTACAATTATGCGCAAGTTAGTGGATGGAGTGAATGCTATGTTTTTGTCAAATGACAGCACTAAACCCATATACATTCAAATCGCCGAGCAAATTGAGGATGAAATATTAACTAAAGTTCTCACAGAAGGGTCTCAAGTTTATTCGACTAATCAAATTTCTTCCTTATACCACATTAACCCAGCAACTGCTGGAAAGGGTATTAATCTGTTAGTTGATGAAGGAATTCTTTATAAGAAGCGTGGTTTAGGAATGTTTGTCGCCGATGGTGCCGTTAAACTGATTCAAAAGAAAAGAAAGCAGTCTTTTTATAACGATTACTTAATTACAACTCTAACTGAAGCAGCTAAATTAGGCATTACTAAGGACGATCTCGTTAATATGATTAAGTCGTACGATGAGAATTATGATATGGAGGAATAATCATGAGTATAGCAATTGACATTAACAATTTAACTAAGCAATATGTTGAAACAGCGGCTATTAAGAATATGACAATATCATTAGAAAAAGATAAAATATACGGTCTGATCGGAAGAAATGGTGCTGGCAAAACAACATTACTGCATATGTTAGCTGGTCATATTTTACCCACCGAAGGAAATATCACTATTTTCAATCAGCCAATATATGAGAACAAAATGGCACTTGATCAAATATGCTTTACTGCTATATTTAATAGTCCATCCTTTGCAAGATATGCTGTCAGCTTTCGTGTTAAAGACATTATAAATACTGCTGCTAATTTTTATCCTAATTGGGATCAAGACTTTGCCAATCAACTAATCAATGAATTTGGACTTTCACCGAAAAAGAAGTTAAAAGATTTGTCCACTGGCATGGTCTCAATGGTTTCTGTTGTAGTTGGTCTAGCTAGTCGCGCTTCAGTTACCTTATTAGATGAACCATACACCGGCTTAGATGCTAGTGCTAGACATCTTTTCTACGATATCTTAGCTGAGGATTATGGAAAGCATCCTCGTACTATCATTTTTTCAACGCATTTAATTGATGAAGCTAGTCGATTATTTGAAAATGTTATTTTGATAGATCAAGGCTCTCTTGTTTTTAACTTACCGATTGAGCATATCGAAGAAATGTCTTACTTGATTCATGGGTCTACTGATATTTTAGAAACGACAGTTAGGAATAAACGAATTGTCCATAAAGAATCACTAGGCAATAACAGTTCGATTGCTGTTTTTGATTCTATAACATCTGAAGAACTGACAAGCTATAAGCATGCTGGATTAAATATACAGAACTTAAGCCTACAGAAGCTATTTGTTTATTTAACAGCATTAAATAGGAGGGCTATATAATGAATTATCTTAAGTCACATTTTTCTGTTTATTATATAACTTTTCGATATTTTCTAATGATTGTATCTATTGTTATACTTACAAATATTGGCATTCAAATGTTGATTATGTATTTATCTAGTGGCTCTGTTAGCAATATACCTATTATATCGATAATGTATACTTTTGCCGGAATGTTAGGCGGAACCATCATTGGTATTCCAATTATGTGTATATCTGCGTTTCCATTTCTACTGAACTTCAATAACCGTCGTAAAGACATTTTACTTTCAGGTATTATCTTAAATGCTATTTTGGTATTTATGCTTGCTGTTATAATTCTACTGCTTATATATATCGCAAATACTATTGCCCAATCACTTCCTATATACTACATGGGTTTTATGATTGATGAACTTACTTTGGTATCAGGATTAATGTTATTTGGATTTAATTTTATTCTATTGTTTACTGTTTCAAATGCTATTTATTTTATTAGCACCGTGTTCTACCGTTTGGGGATTATGTATGGATTTAGTGTATTAGCGCTATGTTTAAGCGGTCTTGCTATAGTTGGTTCGACAATTTATGAAGTGTATGTTTGGAGTTATCAACAATTTTTGATAGGTTTGCTAATGTTAATAGTCAGTATGCTATTTATTTATGGTAGTTGGAAAATGCTATCGAAAGCTGATATTAAAAAATCTAGTTTTAAAAAGCGCGATATATTAGTCTTAACTGTGACTGTTGCACTACTAGCTTTCTGCCTAAATTCTTCTGGGGACGTAATTGCTGATAATTCAACATACCGTACACCT
>Ga0265293_10005403_pt1 | contig 21347 bp, 19 predicted proteins | sample Munlanlewell138R_FD_192505 | JGI IMG/M metagenome (GOLD analysis project Ga0265293, IMG submission 192505) | Leachate microbial communities from a municipal landfill in Southern Ontario, Canada - Leachate well 138R | ecosystem: Engineered > Solid waste > Landfill > Unclassified | place: Canada... | reverse complement strand
GACCGACTATGCCCGGGACACGGTGCGCCAGCGCCGCGGCAATCCCGGCGGCGACCTGCTGAGCCGCCTCTGCCAGGCCGAGGTGGACGGCGAAAAACTCACCGAGGACCAGCTTACCGGCATGACCATCCTGCTGCTGCTCGGTGGCCTCGACACTGTCGCCGCCGTGCTGGGCTTTACCATGAATTACCTGGCGCGCCATCCGCAGACGCGCGGCGAGCTGGTGGCGAGGCCCGAGCTGATCCCCAAAGCGGTGGAGGAAATGCTGCGTCGCTTCCCGGTATCGAGCCTCGGCCGCATCGTTACCCGCGACACGGAATTCCACGGTGTGCCACTCAGGAAAGATGACATGATCATAACGCCCACCATGTCCCACGGCATGGACGATCGGGAGTTCGCCGATCCCACGGATGTGGATTTCGCCCGCAAGGTAGTATTCCACGGCACCTTCGGCAACGGCCCTCATCGCTGTCTCGGCTCGATGCTGGCGCGGGTGGAATTGCGGGCTTTCCTCCAGGAATGGTTGGCGCGTATCCCCGATTTTCGCGTCAGGGCCGATGCCGAACTGGTGGTGGACACCGGGATGGTGGTGGCGCTCCACAGCCTGCCGCTGGAATGGGACACCAAGTAACAGGAAGAGGCGGATAATCATGAAAAAATGGCAATGTTTCTATTGTGGTTTTATCTACGACGAGGCTGTGGGGCTGCCCGAGGACGGTATTCCACCGGGCACCCGGTGGGAGGATATCCCCGATGATTTCGAATGCCCTGATTGCGGCGCCGCCAAAGCGGATTTCGAGATGATAGAAATCGTCTGAATCCCTGTGTCGTCCGCGGTTTTACGGTTTTGGTGGCCAGGATTTTTGCAATAAAAGGTAAACCAGCATGGCTTTTTCGCTCGATCAGTTTTCCCTCAACGGCAAAGTGGCGGTAGTGACGGGCGTTGGCGCCCGAGGCAACTCCATTGGCCGCGCCTACGCACTGGGACTCGCCGCCGCCGGTGCCCAGGTAGTGGTGGCGGACCTCGACCAGAGTGGCGCGCAAATCGTGGCCGACGAGATCGGGGCGCTCGGCCATGACTCGCTGGCCATCGGCGTCGATATTGCCGACCCCGACTCCACCCGCGCCATGGCCGAGGAAGCCCGGCGTTCCTTCGGTGGTGTCGATATCCTCGTCAATAATGCCGCGTTGATGGCGGAGCTGGCCTATACCCCAACCATTGCCTGCTCCCCGGAAGAGTGGAACCGGGTGATGGCGGTCAATGTCACCGGCGCACTCAACTGCTGCCAGGCCGTCGTGCCGATGATGCGCGGGCGCGGTGGCGGCAGGATCGTCAATCAGGTTTCCGGTGGCGCCTTTCCGGCGGCGTCACTGTATGGCATCAGCAAGCTGGCGCTGGTGGGCCTGACCACTACCCTGGCCACCGAGCTCGGCCGCGAGGGTATCAACGTCAACGCTATCGCCCCTGGCAACACCATGAGCGAGGCCGGCAAGTCACTGACGCCGGAGGAGTCGCCGTTCCGCAAGATGCTCGACATGATCGTCGCCATGCGGGTGCAGGGCCAGCCGGATGAACTGGTCGGCGCATTGCTGCTGCTCTGCTCTCCGGCAGGGAGCTGGATTACCGGGCAGGTGTTGCATGTCGATGGCGGCTGGATCCTGCGGCCCTGATCATTGCGCCGGCATGATCATCATGGCACTCCCCAAAACATAGAGAGGAAAGACGGATGGAAGATTTTTCTGGCAAAACGGTGTTGGTGACCGGCGCGGCCGGTGGTCTCGGGCGGGCGGTGGCGCTGGCGTTCGCCGGCGCTGGCGCCAGGGTTGCCGCGGCGGACGTGGACGGCGCGGGGCTCGACGACACCGCCGGGTTGATCGCCGGGCGGGGCGGCGAGGCATTCGCGAGCCGGGTGGATCTGTCCAGCCGCGAAGCCTGTATCGGCCTGGTGGCGGATACCGTCGCGCGGTTCGGCGGTCTCGACGTGCTGTGCAATGTCGCCGGCATCCTCGGTCCTGCCCATGCGGAGCAGATCAGCGAGGCATTGTGGAACCGGATCATCGCGGTGAACCTGTCCGCGCCGTTCTGGCTGATCCAGGCCGGCCTGCCCCACCTGCTGGCGGGCAGCGGCAATATCGTCAATGTCGCCTCGTCGGGCGCCTATGTGGGCGAGGCCTATCTGGCACCCTACACCGCCACCAAGGCCGGGCTGGTGCAGATGACCCGCTCCCTGGCCATGGAGTTCATGAAAAAGCCGGTCCGCATCAATTGCGTCGCGCCGGGTCCGATGGCCACCAACATGATGGACGGCCAGACGTTTCCCGCTGATGTCGATATGGAGCTGATCCAGCGCTATATGGCGGTGCGCCCGGCGGCGGACCCGGCCCAGGTGGCGGATCTGGTGCTCTATCTCGCCTCCGAGCGCGCCGCCAATATCCACGGCACCTGCCTGTTGTCCGACGGCGGCCACAGCGCCGGCTGACCGCAGCGCCCCAATCGACGAGGAAATCCGATGAGCAAACTGGCCGATTACCAGGATAAATACCGTTTCATCCGTTTCGAGCGCCGCGATGGCGTGCTCGAAATCGCTATCCACAACAGCGGTGGCCCAGCCACCTGGAGCGCCTACCCCGGCGGGCTCCACGACGAACTCGGCGACGCTTTCTACCAGGTGGGCCGCGACCGCGGCAATCGCATCGTGATCCTCACCGGCACTGGCGACCGTTTTCTCACCGAGATGGATTTTTCCGAGCCGGACCCGGACATGGGCACCGCGAAATTCTGGGACCGCATCACCAAGGAGGGCAAGGACCTGCTCCACAACCTGCTCGATATCGAGGTGCCGGTGATCGGCGCGGTCAACGGCCCGGCCTTTATCCACGCCGAGCTGCTCACCTTGTCGGATATCGTGCTGGCGGCGGATACCGCGTCCTTTGCCGACAAGGCCCACTCACCGGGCAACGTGGTGCCCGGCGACGGCGTCCATGTCTGGTGGCCGATGCTGCTGGGCCCCAACCGGGGGCGCCATTTCCTGCTCACCGGGGAGGAAATTTCCGCCGCCGAGGGCAAGCAGCTTGGCTTCGTCGCCGAAGTGGTGCCCGCCGCCGGGCTGCGCGAGCGCGCCTGGGAGCTGGCGGCGCAGCTCGCCGCAAAACCGACCCTGATGCTGCGCAATACCCGCGTTGCCTGCGTCCAGCACATCAAGCGCCGAATGCTCGACGATCTCGGTTACGGGCTGATGCTGGAGGGCATGGGGATCATCGATATGGCCTCCCGCCGTTGAGAGAAAGCGGCAGCAAGCGGGCGGCATGCCCGGCGGTGGCAGGTTCCGGTTAAACTTACACACTCGATTGTCCTGCAACGAAGGTGAAATTATGGAATTCCTGCACACCATGGTTCGGGTGGCCGACCTGGAAAAATCCCTGGATTTTTACTGCACCAAGCTGGGCTTGGTGGAAATGAAGCGCCACGAGGTCGAGGCCGGGCGTTTTACCCTGGTGTTTCTCGCCGCGCCAGGCGACAGCGCCGAGGCCGGCCACAAGCAAAGCCCGCTGATCGAGCTGACCTACAACTGGGACCCGGAGCCGCCCTACGGCGAAGCCCGCAATTTTGGGCATCTGGCGTTTCGCGTCGACGACATTTACGCCGCCTGCCAGCGCTTGATGGATGGCGGAGTGACCATCAACCGCCCGCCCCGTTGCGGGCACATGGCTTTCGTGCGCTCGCCGGACAATATCTCCATCGAGCTGCTGCAAAAAGGCCAGCCGTTGCCGCCGTCCGAACCCTGGCTGTCGATGCCCAATACCGGCCATTGGTGAGGGCCGCGCCATGAATCGTGGCCGTGAAAGGCGGACAGGCTCGATCGCGGCTGCCTGGCGCGAGCGCCGCCGCACCGTCAGGCGGAATAGGTGTGGAGGACGGCATCGTGATCGTCCTCGCGGTGGAAGATCTCCAGCAGGTATTCCACCAGAACCCTCACCTTCGGAGGCAGGTATTCGCGGTGAGGGTACTGGATGAAAATCTGGTCGCCGGTGGATGAGGTGTTCTTGACCACATAATCGGGCATTACGATTTTCAGGTGTCCGGCCTTGAGAAAAGGCACCGCCGCCGGCAACGCCACAAAGGCGATGCCGAGATCGTGGAGGGCGGCGTTCAGCGTGGTGTCGAACTGGGTATTCACCGTGAGCCGGCCACGGGGAACGGGGAAATACTCGGTGTTCTTTTTCCCCCGCGAGGATTTGCCCGCTTTGGGCACCCGCTGGAGTTTCCAGCTGTCGGCGATCCTCACGTTGGAACCGGCGCCGATGCAGTCGTGGCCGGCCAGCTGTTCGAGAGTGCGGGGCACTCCGCGCTCGGCCAGATAGCGGGGGCTGGCCACCAGGATGATCGGATAATCGGACGTCAGTCGCCGTGACACATAACTGAAATGGTCGCCCTGGCCCTGGCGGATGCCGACGTCGAAACCGCGTTCGAGCAAATCTTTCGGGTTGTCATCGAAATCCAGTTCCAGCGCGATCTGCGGGTAGCGGGCAAAGAACTCCGCAAGTACCGGAAGCAGGAAATAACGTCCGAAAGTGGCGCCGACGGCGACGCGCACCTGGCCCTCGGGAACCTGTGTGGCGTCCTTGAGATCTTCGACGGTTTTGTCGATCTCACTCATCAACGCACTGATCTTTTCAAAGAAATCCCGGCCCTCGCTGGTCAGGTGCAAATTGCGGGTGTTGCGGTTGAGCAGGCGTACCCCGAGGCTGCTTTCGAGCCTTGCGATACTTTTGCTAACCGCCGGCGGAGTGACGCCGAGATGTTTCGCTGCCGCGGAAAAACTGCCGCGATTGACGACTTGAATAAAGGTGGCGAGATATTTGATATCAGCCATGACATTCTTCCATTAGTGAAAATAAGTTAACAAATTATAAACAGTTTGTGTGTTGTAAAAACATGAATGATTTCTACAATGGTGTTCTGTCGATTCATGTCAGGGGCTGCTGTCACGCACAGTTTCCCCGTTGGGACAGCAACTTGCGAGGTGGAGATGATGAACACACAACAACGCTTTAGCGAAAGTCTGTCAGAAGTCCGCGCCGATTTTATCGATCCGCGTCGCTACACGTCGGCGGAGTTTGCGCGGCTGGAGATGGAGCGGATCTGGACGACGACCTGGCACTGGGCGTGCCGTGAGGAAGACCTGGCGCAGGTCGGGGACTACTTTGTCTACGATATCGGCGACCAGTCGGTGATCCTGGTGCGCACTGCGGCGGCGGTGATCGAGGCGTTCCACAACGTCTGTCCGCACCGGGGGCGGCGGCTGCTGTCGGGGAAGGGCAAGATCACCCGGTTCCACTGCATCTTCCACGCCTGGCAGTGGGATCTGCACGGCAACAACACGCGGGTGCTGGACCGCGAGCAGTGGCAGGGCTGCCCGGACATGAGCGATGAGGACGTGGCGCTGTCGCGGGTCCACGTCGACCGCTGGGCGGGTTTCGTGTTCATCAACATGAGCGCGGATCCGGAGCCGTTTGCGGGGTTCCTCGAGCCGGCGCCGGGAGACCTGGACTTTCTGCGGATGGAGGATATGCGCTACGGGTGGCACAAGGCGATCAAGGTCAAGTGCAACTGGAAGGTGGCGCAGGAAGCGTTCATGGAGAGCTACCATGTGTGGGGCACGCACCCGCAGTTTCTGCAGTACAACGACGACCTGAACTTCAGCGAATCGGCGGGCCGCCACGGGCGGCACCACTGGGTGTACGAGTTGCCGCCGGGGTCGCCGTCGCGGCGTCTGGGGAAGGCGCCGTTGAGCGTTGACGAGCTGCGGGAGAACTATGCGACGTTGCAACAGGTGTTCGCCGACCAGTTGGGGCTGGGCAGGGGGGATGGCCAGTTTACGGCGCGGTCGCTGAATGCGGCGGAGGCGGCGATTCGTGGTCTGCCGTCAGGGACGTCGATGGAGGCCGCGATGGCGGCGTGCTTCGTGGCGATGAAGCAGGCGGCGGACGATGACGATGCCTATTTTCCGGTGCTGCCGGCGGAGCAGGTGGCGACGGTGGGCCACGACTGGAACATTTTTCCGAACCTGAGCGTGGTGTGGGGCACGGACGGGACGTTGATCTTCCGGGGGCGTCCGGACCCTGATGACCCGTACAACCCTGACCGGGCGATCCTGGACATGGTGAGCCTGTTGCACTGGGGCCGGGGTAAGGCGCCGGCAGTGGAGATCGAGGTGCTTGACGACTGGCGGCGGCAGAAGGCGTTGATTCCGAAGCTGCTGCAGCAGGATCTGGGCAATGTGGAGGAGGTGCAGCGGGGGATGCACTCGGTGGGTCTGCGGGGACTGCGTCCGAACCCGGTGCAGGAGGTGCAGATCAGCCATTTCCACAAGGTGATCAACTGCTATCTGTTTGGTGACCCCGCAGAGCTGTTTGGTGAACCTGCCGGACTCTGCGGTGAACCCGCGGGACTCTCTGTATGAACCCGCAGGGTTCTGAGCCGGCGGCGCGCCTCGGCAAGGCGCGCCTGTATCACTGTTTTTTCAATTCTGTGGAATGGCGTCGAACAGCGCGGCGCCCTCATCATCGAGCCACATGTATTCGAGGTAGTGGCCGAGGCGGGGACGCTCGTCGGTGTAGAGAAAATGCATCGACCCATCCGCATTCTCGAAGGCGATGGGGTGTGCCTGGGTGTCGAGGTTGCCGCGGAACTCCTGCCATTGCTCGCGCTGCGTGAAACGGCAGCCCAGGTGGTGGAAGTGCTGGGCAAAGCCTGTTTCAGGCAATGCCGAGGCGTAGCGCCCGCAGCCGTCGCTGAGGGGCTGGATCAACTCGATATGCTGATCGCCGATGCCGGCAAAGGCCAGAAGCAGTTCATTGGCCACCGGTTTGCCATCGCTGATGACGTTGCTGATCAGCGTGCCGGTTTCGAGGAATTTCCTGACGCCATAGTGTTCGGCGAACAGTGTCATCGATGCCTGCAGGTCGGTGGTGACATAGGCAATCTGGAAAAAACCAGTATAGAAATGGGGAAACAGTGGTGTATTCATCAGGTTTCTCTGTCGGCTGTGCTTGCGTGACTTCAGCGTGAAGGGCAAATCCGTCGAAACAGCGGGCGACTGTTCCGGCAGGAACGCGCCACCACCCCGGCCGGATGATTGGCTTTTGCGGCACGATACCCTTGTGGCGGTTGCCATGACCAGCATGGGGGGTAGTCGAAAGGCGACAGGTTTTTAACCAGACAGCCATGTTGCCGGAATGACTCTTTGCTTATCGCGCCGGACGTATGACACTACAGTGCCATGCCGGGATGGCCCGAAGCTCTCCGGCCGGCGAGCTGGCCGCGATAAAACCGGCACGCACCGGACTTCCTGCCTGCAGACCGCCGATCCATTGACACCGCCCGAGGATACTCCAGATGAATAAATACAATACCCGCGATCATTCGGTCATCGCCAGCATCGCCTGGGAACCGGAAAAGAGCGCCGAGCGCATCAACGACCATATCCTGATGTCCCGGGGCACCTCGAATTCCTATGTGGTGACCAGCGACGACGGCGAGGTGGTCATCAATGCCGGCACCCCTTACCAGGGCGCCCGCCACCGCGAACGGTTCGAGCAACTGCTCGGCAGGCCCCTGAACGTGCGCAATATCCTGTTCACTCAAAGCCACCCCGACCACATCGGTGGTTGGTCGGCATTTGCCGATGCCGGCGCCGAGACCATCGTGCAGCGAGAGTTCCCGCGGATTTCCGACGAGCGCAAGCTGCTGGGCAGCTATTTCCAGCCCCGCGCGGTGAGAGTGCTGGCAACCATGACGCCGAAGAAAGAGCATGTCGACGCCTGGTATCAAGGCACCCGCGATCCGGCGCCGCTGACGCTGTTTGCCGACAGCCACGCTTTCACCGTGGGCGGCCGGCGCTTCGAACTGCTCTCGGTGCCGTCCGGCGAGACGCTCGATTCGCTGGTGGTGTGGCTGCCCGGGGAGCGCACCCTCTTCACCGGCAACTGGATGGGCGCCATCCAGGGCGCATTGCCAAACTTCTACACCGCCCGGGGCGACCGCGATCGCAGCGTGCCCGGATTCCTGCGCGACATGGATATGCTGATTTCCCTGCGTCCCGAGTTGCTGATCACCGGCCACGATGAGCCGATCGCCGGCGCCGATCATATCGCCGCCTACCTCGGCAAGATCCGCGACGCGGTGCGCCATATCCACGACGAGACCGTCAAGGGCATGAATGAACACAAGGATCTGTGGACGCTGATGCGGGAGATCCGCCTGCCCGCGCACCTCGAGCCGGCGCCGGGCCGCGGCCCGGTGTGCTGGTATGTGCGCAGCGTGTGGGAGGAGTACACCGGCTGGTTCCGCAGCGACTCGACCACCGAGCTCTATCCGGTCCCGGCGAGCACCATCTGGCCCGACCTGGTCCGCCTCGTCGGCGGAGTCGACCGTTTGGTCGAGGCGGCGCGGGGACGGCTGGCGGAAAGTCATCCGGTGGAGGCCCTGCACTTTGTCGAGATCGCCCTGGCGGCCGAGCCGCGCAACCGCGCGGTGCGGGAAGCGGAACTGGCGGCGCTGGAAATGCTGGTGGATGCCAACGGCGGGTTGATTTTCGATGAACTCGGCTGGCTGGAATACGCCATCGCCGAGTGCCGGGCGGCCATCGGCGATTGAGGCGCCGGCGGCAGGCGAGGGCGGTCGCTCCTTCGCCCTCGCTGGATGTCATCGGTACCCGCGCCTGATGCGGAAATTCAGGCCCCTGCCCTCGCCGCGCCCGCGAGCCGGGCGCTCATATCTGCAAGGTAAAGCCGCCACTGACCCGCAGTGTCTCGCCGGTAATGAATGACGACCGCGCCGACACCAGGTAGAGCATCGCCTCGACGATATCCTGCACTTCGCCCTCTCGGTCGAGAATCTGGGCGCTCTTTACGGTATCGACGATCTGTTCGGGCAGTTCGGCGCGGATCGTATCGGTGAAGATCAGTCCCGGTGCGATGGCATTGACGCGGATGCCGTCGTCCTTGAAATCCCGTGCCATGGTCATGGTGAGGCCGCGCACGGCGAGTTTCGACACGCCGTAGGCGGTGGGACAGCCGTAGGCCGCGGAAGACGAGATATTGAGGATGCTGGCTCCTTCGCGCCCGCACATCGCCTGCCGCGCCGCCAGCGCGCAGATGATCACTCCCATCAGGTTGACATCGAACAGGCGGCGCAGCTTGGCGATGCCCGAGGTGGCCAGCGGCTCGCTGTAGGCGGCGGAGTGCAGGCCGGCGTTGTTGATCAGGATATCGATGCCGCCGTGGCGCGACGCCACCTGGCTGACCGCTGACGCGACCTGATCCTCGTCGGCGACATCGCAGGCCACGGCCTCCGCCGCAGCGCCGCCGCTGTTCAGCTCGGCGGCGGCTTCCTCGGCGGCGGCGCGATCGATATCCGCCAGCACCACCCGGGCTCCGCGGTCGCTCAGCGCCCGGCCAAAGGCTTTGCCGAAACCCCGGCCACCGCCGGTGATAAAGGCCACGCGGCCGTCGAATTCGCGATTGTCGTTACCGTTCATACTATGTTCTCCATTCAAGGGTGTCTGACAGGGTCGCCGGAAATTACCGGCAGGTTCGGCGTTTTCCATCGATGGCTGCCGGGCGACAGTTGGACGCCGGATAACAACAGATATCACATGACGGGTCACCGCCACGATGCCTATCATGACCGTCGCCCCAATTAATCACCAACCTCTGGAGCAAGGCAATGGACCTCGGTATTCGCGGCCGCAAGGCTATCGTCAATGGCGGCAGTGCCGGGCTTGGCAAGGCCGGCGCCCTGGCTCTGGCCCGGGAAGGTGTGGAACTGGTCATTTCGGCCCGGGGCGAGGAGCGGCTGCTGAGCGCCTGTGCGGAAATCGCCAGGGAAACGGGCGTTTCGGTGACGCCGGTCGTTGCCGACCACAGCACCGAAGAGGGGCGCAGCGCGGTGCTGGCGGCCTGCCCGGCGCCGGATATCCTGGTGAGTACCTGTTCGCCGCCGCCGATGACCCCGGACCGCCGCACCATCACCGCCGATCACTGGCGGGAATCCCTGGATACCGGCCTGTTGTCGCCGGTGTGGTTCATCGAGGCCACCATCGATGGCATGGCGGAACGGGGGTGGGGGCGGATCGTGAATATCGCCAGCGGGGCGGTGAAATACCCCCACGAGCTGCGCATTCTCTCCGGCGCGCCGCGGGCGGCCCTGGTGAACTACAGCGTGGCGGTGAGCAAGGCCGTGGCCGCCCGCAATGTGACCATCAACACCCTGCTGCCGGTGATGCACCACACCGCCGGCATCCACGCCGTCTATGCCCAGGCCGCGGCCCGCAATGGCACCACCCTCGAGGAGGAACTCCGCAAGGCGGTGGAAACCATGAGGATCCCTGCGGGGCGGTTCGGCAATGCGGATGACTTCGGCGCCTTTGTCGCGCTGTTCTGCAGCGAGTTCGCCAATTATGTGACCGGGCAGAGCCTGGTGATCGACGGCGGAGTGGCGACCTCGCTGCTGTGATTGCCGGTTGAGCGACGGCCGCGACGGTTGGAAAGCCCGGTATCCCGGTATACAGGACAACCGGAAAACCGGCGGAGTCCGCTGCGATTGATCCCGATCAAATACAGGGCGTAGAGACTTGTTATCTAATCCGCGCTGACGGTGGCGTGAAGTTATCCTTCGCCACCACAACTGATTGTTTGTCAGCTATGAGCGGCGGCTCATCCATGACCTCGCATAACATCATCAGATTGGAGCACGATGCCATGAATATCCCTGTTGCCGAAGGGGCGCTGTTTGCCGAGGTGCGCGACGACTATATCGACCACCGCCGCTTCACCTCGGCGGAGTTCGCCCACCTTGAAGGGGAGCGGCTGTGGACCTCCACCTGGCATTGGGCCTGCCGCGAGGAGGAGATTCCCAGGGTCGGCGACTACCTGGTGTACGACATCGGCGATCAGCCTGATCCACTGGGGCAAGGGCAAGGAGCCGGCGGTCGAGGACGATCTGGTGGATGACTGGAGACACCAGCGCGAGCGCATTCCCAAGCTGCTGCAGGATCTGATCAACATGGAGGAAGTGCAGCGCGGCATGCACTCCGTGGGCCTCAAGGCTCTGCGCCCGAATCCGGTGCAGGAGGTGCAGATCAGCAACTTTCACAGGGTGATCAACGACTATCTGTTTGGCTGCCGGCATGAGGCGTCACCGTGACAGGCCGTTGCCCTGAAAGGAGTTTTGCTCTGCTAATGGAGCGCCGGGCGGCGATGATCCCGGTCACAGCGATCTCCGCACCGGGGTTGCGGTGGGATCGCCGGTGCGCTTCGTGCCTCAGCACACCCTATGAAAAAGCCCCCTATAAGAGCATGGGCGCACTGAGGCACGGAAGCGCACCGCACGCTAGTTGCCGCCGGCCGTAACGACCACATGAGGACCTGATCATGACCAGCGCCACCATCGGTTACCCCGTTTACGATTGCGATCACCATTACTACGAACCGCCGGAGGCTTTTCTTCGCCACCTGCCGAAGGCCTTTATGAAGGATTTCCAGTATGTGGAAGTCAATGGCCGCACCAAGCTGGCGGTGGCTGGCGTGCTGTCGGATTACATCCCCAATCCGACCTTCAATGTCGTCGCCGAGGTCGGGGCCCACGAGGGCTGGTACCGCGGCGACAACCCGCAGGGGCTGTCGCTGCGCGAATACGGTGGGGCGCCGGTGAGGTCGCGGCCCGAGTTCCACGGCGGCAAGGCGCATCTGGCGCTGATGGATCGCGAGGGCATTCACGCCGCGGTGATCCTGCCGACCCTGGCGTCGGTGATCGAGGAGCGCCTCGAGCACAAGCCGGAGGCGATCCAGGCCTTGTTCCACTCCCTCAATCTGTGGGTGGCGGAAGAGTACGGTTTCGGCAACGGCCGCCAGTTCCCGGTGGGCGCCATCAACCTGGCGGATATCGACGCGGCATGCAAGGAACTGGATTTCCTGCTCGAAGCCGGCGCCCGGGCGGTGCTGGTGCGCCCGGCGCCGGTGGCGGGCCTGCGCGGCAGTCGTTCCCACGGCCTGCCGGAATTCGACCCGTTCTGGAAAAAGATCAACGACTCCGGCATCTTTGTGGTTCACCACGTTTCCGATTCCGGCTACGACCGCATCTATCGCCGCTGGACCGCCGGTGGCAAGGGCGAATGGCGCGCCTTCGAGAAGGATGCTTTCGGCGAAATGCTCGACCCCATCGGCCGCCCGATATCCGATGCCTTGTCGGCGCTGGTGTGTCATGGGGTGTTCGACCGCTTTCCCGAGGTGCGCATCGCAGTGATGGAGTGCGGCTCCAGCTGGCTGGAATCGTTGCTCAAGCGCTTTGGGCATGTCTATCACAAGATGCCCCAGGCCTTTGCCGGTGACCCTGTCGCCAGCTTCCGCCGGCATGTGTTCATCGCGCCGTTCTACGAAGAGCCGGTGGCCAAGGTCGTCGAGCTGATGGGCGCCAACCGGGTGCTGTTCGGCAGTGACTGGCCGCACCCGGAAGGGCTCGCCAGGCCGCTCGACTTCCTCAACGATATCGCCGGCCTGCCTGCGGCCGACAAGAGGATGATCATGCACGACAACCTGAAGGGCCTGCTCGAAGGCCGGCGCGACTAGCTGCGGCGCCGCTGTCCTCAGCTTTTCGGTGATCGCCGCCTGAGTGGCGAGAGGCCGTCGGCGCTGGTCCCCGGCGCTTTGGCCGGCCCCGGTTTGGCGCCTTTCGGCCGTGGGCCGGCCGTCTTCGCGGCAGTCTTGGCGCTCTGTTTTTTCTTGCTGTCCTTCTGTTTTTTGCTGCCGGCGGGCTTGCCGGAAGACTTGACCTTTTTGGGGCCCTTGAAACTGCCGGGCACCGCCTTGAGTATCCGCCGCTCGAACTGTCGGCGCAGGTAGCGCTCGATGCTCGACATCAGGTTCCATTCATGGGGTGTCACCAGGGAGATGGCGACACCCTCGGCGCCGGCGCGACCGGTGCGTCCCACCCGGTGGAGGTAGTCGTCGCCGCTGCGCGGCAGGTCGAAATTGATCACCAGGTCCAGGGCCTCGATATCGAGGCCGCGCGCCGCCACGTCGGTGGCCACCAGCACCGCGGACTGGCTCTGCCGGAAGCGTTCGATGGCCTGCTTGCGGATTTTCTGGTCCTTGTCGCCATGAAGCACGTAGACCCGCAGGCCGGCGCTGCGCAGTACGCCGTAGAGCCGGTCGGCCATATCGCGGGTGTTGGTGAAGACGATGGCCTTGCCCGGGCTTTCATTGGCCAGCAGCCAGCGGAGCTGGGCTTCCTTATGATTGCTGTCGTCGGCGGGAATGACCTGCTGGACGATCGCTGTGGTGTCGGCGCGGTGATTGTCCAGCGCCAGCCATTGCGGTTCCCGCAGCACGGAGGTCGCCACCCGCTGCAGGCCGGCATTGCCGGGGGTTGCGGAGAACATCAGGGTCTGGCGTTCCGCGGGGCAGGCGCCGGCGATGGTGATCACATCCTCGCTGAAACCCATGTCGAGCATCCGGTCGGCCTCGTCGATCACCAGTACCTGTACCTGGCTGAGGTCGAGGTTGTTGGCAGTGAGCTGTTCCAGGGTCCGCCCGGGGGTGGCGACTATCACATCGGGGTTGCGGCGCAGGCGGGCGGCCTGGACCTTGAAATCCTCGCCGCCGATCACCAGCTCCGCCTTGAGGAAGGTGAAACCGGCCAACTGCTCCACGTCGCCGAGAATCTGCCGGGCCAGTTCCCGGGTGGGGGAGAGGATCAGGGCGCGGGGGGCCATGGCCTTGCTGCCCTCCGTCAACAGCCGCTGCAGCAGGGGCAGGACGAAAGCGCCGGTCTTGCCGCTGCCGGTTTTGGCGATGGCGAACAGATCGCGACCGGCAAGGGCGACGGGGATCGCGGCCTGTTGCACCGGGGTCGGCGTGTCGAAAGACAGGGCATCCAGGGCCTTCAGCAGGCGCTCGTGGACGGCGAGGGAACCGAAGCCGACTTGGCTGGACGGAGCCTGAACGGACTCTGTGCGGTCGGGCGCTGTTTGACTGGGCGCTCTCTGGTCGGGCTCTCTCTGGTTGGGCTCTGTTGGACTGGGCAAAAGGCATTCTCTCTACGGGTGGATGGCGCGATACGGAAGTGTAGCAAAGAACGCGGCCTGGTCTGGAGGCTGTCGATCACCGCTCCTTGGTGATCATGCCTCGGGAGTGGATATGCGGTGGTTCCTGCGCGCGCTTCGTGCCTCGGCACACCCATGACAGACTCCTATGCAAGAGGCCCTATGAAAAAGCATAGGGTGTCGAGGTACGAAGCGCACCGGCGATCTTTGCCGGCAAGGGCACATACCTGCCTGTGCGTGGCAGGTGAAACGCCGGCAGGCCCTAGCCGAGGATAGCCAGCGCGACGGCCTCGGCCACCTTGATACCGTCGATCGCGGCGGAAAAGATCCCGCCCGCGTAGCCGGCGCCCTCACCGGCAGGGTAGAGGCCGCGGGTGTTGATGCTTTGGAAATCCTTGCCGCGGCGGATGCAGAGGGGGGACGAGGTGCGGGTCTCGACGCCGGTGAGCACGGCGTCGGCCATGGCAAAACCCTTGATCTGCCGGTCGAAGACGGGAATGGCCTCGCGGATCGCGGCGACGGCAAAGGGTGGCAACGCCAGCGACAGGTCCGTGGGTGTCACGCCGGGGCGGTAGGAGGGAACCACGGCACCGAGTTCGGTGGACGGTCTGCCGGCGAGAAAATCGCCCACGGTTTGTGCCGGCGCATTGTAGTTGCCGCCACCGAGCTCAAAGGCCAGGGTTTCGAGTTGCCGTTGCAGCTCGATGCCGGCGAGGGTGTGGCCGGGGTAGTCGCGCTCGGGATCGATGCCCACCACGAGGGCGGCGTTGGCGTTGCGCTCGTTGCGGGAATACTGCGACATACCGTTGGTCACCACCATTCCCGCTTCCGAGGTGGCGGCCACCACGGTGCCGCCGGGGCACATGCAGAAGCTGTACACGCTGCGGCCATCGGCGCAGTGGTGCACCAGCTTGTAGTCGGCGGCGCCGAGAAGCGGATGCCCGGCATGATGGCCGAAACGGGCGGTGTCGATCACCGACTGGGGGTGTTCGATGCGAAAACCGATGGAAAAGGGCTTGGGCTCGATGTACACACCCTGGTCGAGCAGCATCTGGAAGGTGTCGCGGGCGCTGTGGCCGATGGCCAGTATCAGGTGGCGGTTGTGAAGGGTTTCGCCGCTGGCCAGGGTCAGGCCGGTGATCCGGCCCGCGCCATCCGGGCCGGTTTCCCGGTGGAGGCTGGCGACCCGCTGGCCGAAACGGATCTCGCCGCCGAGGTGGGTGATCTCGGCGCGCATGTTCTCGACCATCTTGACCAGCTTGAAGGTGCCGATATGGGGCTTGCTGACCACCAGGATCTCTTCCGGCGCTCCGGCCTTGACGAACTCGGCCAGCACCTTGCGGCCGAGATGCCGGCGGTCCTTCACCTGGCTGTAGAGTTTGCCGTCGGAGAACGTGCCGGCGCCGCCCTCGCCGAACTGGACGTTGGACTCGCCGTGGAGATTGCGCTGGCGCCACAGGTCCCAGGTGTCGCGGGTGCGCTGGCGGACGTCCTGGCCGCGCTCCAGCACGATCGGCCTGAGGCCCATCTGGGCGAGCACCAGGGCGGCGAGAATGCCGCAGGGGCCAAAGCCGACGACCACGGGCCGCTGCTCCTCGCGCGCGGCAAAATCCGCTGGCGCCCGGGCGACGAACCGGTAGCTGGTGTCGGGGCTCGGGGCGAGGTCGGGCCGCCCCGCGAGGCGCGCCAGCACCTGTTGCTCGAGGCCTTCGGCGAGCGTCACGTCGAGGTGGTAGATGAGCAGGATCTGATCTTTCTTGCGGGCATCGTAGCTGCGCTTGAAGATGGAAAAGCCGAGGAGGTCCTGGTCACGGATTTCCAGGGTGGCGACGATGGCGGCACGCAGTGCCGCATCCGAGTGGTCGAGAGGCAGCTTGAGTTCAGAGAGTCGCAGCATGGCGTGTCGATGCTATCCAGTGAGGTGATATTCGCCACTGAGGTGATCGCCGCTGGGGGAAGATCGACCAGTGGGGTGATGTCGGCCAAAGGGTGATAAGGGGCGACCGGGCTGGGCGCGCATCTTACACCGCGAGGCCGGCGCTGTAACCGGAGGACCAGGCCCACTGGAAGTTGTAGCCCCCCAGGTGGCCGGTGACATCCAGCACTTCGCCGATGAAATAGAGGCCCGGCTGGCCCTTGGCTTCCATGGTGCGCGAACTGATGGCGTCGGTGTCGACACCGCCGAGGGTGACCTCGGCGGTGCGGTAGCCCTCGGTGGCGGAGGGCCGGAGTCGCCAGCCGTTGAGTTTTTCACCGATGGCGAGCAGTTGCTTGTCGCTGAATTCGGCGAGCGGGGCTTCTCCCCGCTCCGGCCACCACAGGCTTTGCAGTTCGCCCGCCAGCGCTTTTGCCAATCGTTCCGCCAGCACCGTGCGCAGCCGATTGCGGCTTTGCCCGCGTTTGGCCGCCAACAGCCAGCCGCCGGCGTCGAGGCCGGGCAGCAGGTCGATGGTGATGTCGTCGCCGGGAAACCAGTAGTTGGAAATCTGCAAAATGGCCGGGCCGCTGATGCCCCGATGAGTGAACAGCAGGTTCTCGCTGAAGATCCGGCCATTGCAGCTCACCGCGGCCGGGAGGGCGAGCCCCGCCAGCCGCTCGCAGACGTCCTTCATGGCATCGCTGAACATAAAGGGCACCAGCCCCGCGCGGCGCTCGACCAGCCCGAGACCGAACTGGCGGGCGATCTCGTAGCCGCTGCCGCTGCCGCCGAGGGTCGGAATCGACAGGGCGCCGGTGGCCACCACCAGGGAGCGGGCTTCGAGGCGCAGCGCCTCATGGCCCTGGACCAGTCCGATCCGGTAGCGGCTGCGCCTGTCCTCCTCCTGGTGCTTGTCGGAATGACCCCCGAGGTCCAGTGCTTCGACGGTGCGTACCTCGCAATGGGTCTTGACGGCGACGCCGGCGAGGTCGCACTCCGCCAGCAGCATGGCGAGGATATCCTTGGCGGAATGCCGGCAGAACAACTGGCCGTGGTCGCGCTCCTCGTAGTCGATACCGTGGCGCCGCACCAGTTCGATGAAATCCCACTGGCTGTAGCGGGCGAGGGCCGCCTTGCAGAAGTGGGGGTTGGCCGATATGAAATTGTCCGGCTCGACGTTCAGATTGGTGAAATTGCAGCGTCCGCCGCCGGACATGAGGATCTTCTTGCCCACCTTGTTGGCTTTTTCGAGCACCAGTACCCGCTGGCCCCTCTGGGCGGCGGTAAAGGCGCACAGCAGGCCCGAGGCGCCGGCGCCGAGGATGATCGTGTCGAAGGTGGTTGGTTGGTGCACGGATCTGGATGCCATCGCCGTGGGATTGTGGGTTTGATCCAGTGAACTGGTGGCTGGCTGACAAAGGCGCGGAGTATACCGTCAATGGCGGCAGTTGGCACGAGCCGCCGGCAAGGCCCTTGCGGGAAAAAAAGCGGCGGGTATACCGCCGCTGCAAGGAGTGGGATGCAGTCCGTCCTGCTAGTGGCGGGCATCCTCGCCAAAGCGATAGCGCAGCTGGATGCCGAAGGTTCGCGGCTCATTGTAGGTCACGGTATGAAAGCCCAGGGCGGTAATCAGGTTGTTGGAGCCGACCAGCCATTCATCGTCGAGGGCATTGCGCACGAAGATACTCAGATCCAGCGGCTGGCCCATGAGGTTGGTCCAGTCGAAACGCAGGTTCACATTGTCATAGCCTTCCTGGTAACCCTGACGTTCGGGCGCCACGGTGAGGGCCGTGTCGTTCAGCCAGATACCACTTTGCCGGTAATACTCGGCGTAGAGGGACAATTGGCCGAGAGCCTGGTCGACCGGCAGTGCATAACGCACGCCGATGGTGCCCTGGTGTTCGGCGACACCGATGTAGGGTGCCTTTTCATTAGGGGTCACCACGCCGAAGATACTCGTCGTGGTGCCGGGCCATTCGGTATTCTCGGCATCCGTCCAGGCGTAATTCAGCAGAATCTGCAGGTTTTCCGTCAGCAGCACCTGGTTTTCCATCTCAAAGCCGCGGATTTCCGCTTTGGCAATGTTGTTGGTCTGGGTGACCACATTGAATGGCGGGTTGGGGTTGGGCAGGGTCTCGGTGCGTTGAATATCTTCGTACCAGCTCTGGTAGAGGGCCAGGTTGGAACGAATATGGACATTGCCGATACTCCAGTCCGCCTTCATGCCCAACTCGATATCGTCCAGGGTCTCCGGATCATAGGTAAGGCGAATCCCCGGGATATCGAGTCCCACGGCGTTGGCATTGATGCCTCCTGGCTTGAAGCCGCGACGGTGGGCGATATAGACCAGCAGGTCCGGGGTCATTTGGTAATCCAGGCTGAGGGTCCAGCTGGGTGCGGATTCATCGAGTTTGAGATCGGTGACCACATTGCCGATGGTACTGCCATCGGCGCCGTAGATTATCTGGCTGTTGATCTGGCGCAGCTTGCTTTCGGTGCGGCGATAACCCGCGGTGAAACTCAGGCCATCTGCCACCCAATCGGAGAGGTCGAGGGTTACCTGGCCAAAGATCCCGGTTTGTTCGTTACTGGTCTTGGGTGCGGTGGGATTGAGGAAAGACAGATTGTCGAGAGGTATGGTGAAGGCGTTGTTGAAATTGGGAAAGATGGGTGGCGGCGCATAATCGCGCTTTACCCTCTCTGTGTAGTAGCCAAGAATCCAGCTGTGCTTGCCGCCGACATCACCGAGGATCTGGAATTCTTCGACCAGATCATCACCGAAATCGGTCTTGCCGTAACTGTCGTCGATAAAGGGCTCGCGGGGCATACCGCGAAGATCGTAGTTGTTGTATGTCACCCCGTGGGTGTAACGGGTCGCGCCGAATTCGCGGACGATATGGGAGACCCTGTTGCGATTGACCGCCAGGATGTTTTTCAGGCGGATATCTCCCAGAAGACCGTATTTGCCGATATCCACCTCGGTGATGTTGAATATCTGTTCATTGCGCCCCCGTGAGCGGTCGATGATATTGGTAAGGTTTTTGCGGATCGATCCGCCGTTGTCGACCCGTTGCAACTCGGACTGCATGTCCGCCAGCAGTAGGTCGATGCGGCCCGTGCGCTGGGTCACGCAGGCCGGCCTGTTGGCGGGGTCGGGCACCGTGGCGTTACAGATCTGGTTGGCGGCGGCCCAGCCGGCGCCGACGCCGGGGGCGGTGTTGAACTGTGCTATGTCGGGATTGACCGCCAGCATCACTGCCCCGGTGGGTGTTTCATCCACATTGTTCATCTGCAACAGCGTGTAGTTGGACAGCCAGTCGGTGGGAGTAAAGTTGAACGACAGCCGATAGGATTCCCGCTCCCGGCTATCGAGCCACTGGCCGGTGCTCTGGCTCTGGGTGAAACCGTCCCGGCGCTGGACATTGAATGCCGCGCGGGCGCTGAGTTTGCCTTCGACCAGGGGGATCGTGATGGCCCCGGTGGTCTCCCACATATCGTAGTTGCCGAGTTTCAGATCCAGGTATCCGCCCAGTTCATCGGATGGCTTGGTCGGGGAATACAGGACCGCGCCTCCGGTGCTGCTGCGGCCGAACAGTGTGCCCTGCGGGCCTTTCAGTACCTGCACCGAATCGAGATCGAAGAACTGTACCGTGGAACCCGCGGCCCCGGTGGGCTTCAGTGGTACCTCGTTGAAGTAGACCACCACTCCAGGTGGAGTGCCGAAGGAAGCTCCCTGTCCGCGAATGAAATAATCCGGTTGCCCCCGGTTGGCCGCGCCCTGGCGGACCACCAGTCCAGGCACATGGAAGGTCAGGTCATAGGGGTTTTCAACGTTTTTTTCACGGATCGCCGCACTGTTCATGGCGGTGACCGCCACCGGCACGGATTGCAGGTCTTCTTCCCGCTTACGCGCGGTAACCACGATCTCATCGAGAAATCCCCTTGCGGATTGCGGTGTCTCGGTGGTTTGTGCGATGGAGGGCATGGTGGCGGCTGTTGAGAGTATTGCCAAACTGAGTTGTTGTGATAGCCGTTTGCTTGTTATGGGTATCATGTCCGGTCTCCAGGGCTATTAAGGATTGACGGCAGTCCTGTGCCGGATGTTGCTCCTCTAAAGGATGGGGTTCCTCGAAAATCGTGTTCAGATACTCCGCTATCCCGGTTCAGGATACGGGTGGCCGTTCAGTGCGCGGAAAGGCGTTGAGGAATGCGGCGGCGGCCTGGTACAGCACTGCCTCGCGGTCGCGCCGGGCGACAAGCTGCAGGCCCACCGGCAAGCCGTCGATAAATCCGCAAGGGATCGACAGCGCCGGCAAGCCCAGCAGGTTGAACATATGAGTGTTGACGGTATAGGTGGGAGCGAAAGTGCGGTGGGGGTATTTATCGCCCTCCACGTTCCAGGCCCGATGCCATTCGTCGACGGTGTAGGCGGTAAACGGCGCGCATGGACTGAGTAGCAGATCGTACCGTGCAAACAGCCGGTCGAACCGCTGCCAGTTGCGCGCACGGCTTTCGCTGGCGTTTTTCAGTTGCTCGGCGGAGGGTTTGGGTACCTGCTTGTTGCCGTCATAGGAGTGACTCATGGCCAGATAGGAAACAAAAAAATCCTCCCACTGTTCATCGGTCGCTTCCACGCTGGCTCCCAGCTGGCGGAAACCTTCCGCGGCGGTGCGGACATGGGCGATGATGCCCGCGCTTTGAGGCGTGGTATACATGCTGCCGTAACCAAAATCGTCGGTCCAGGCAAGGCGCATACCTGACACGGATTGTTCGATGGCGGCAAGATAATCGGGAGCGGGTTCGGCGAGGGCGAGTAAATCGCGGCCGTCGTGGCCGGCAATTATCTGCGAGACGAGGGCAGCATCCCGCATATTCCGGGTCATGGGCCCACGAGTCACCATGAAGGGGACCCGTGGGCGGTCATAATTGGCGAAGGGTACTCGGCCGGCAGTGAAGTGAACGCCGATGACGCCACTGATTGCCGCGGGCAGGCGTGTCGATCCCCGCCGTCGGTGCCAATGGTCAGGGGCAGCATGGCGGCTGCGACGGCGGCGGCACTGCCGGCACTCGACGAGCCCGGTACCCGTTGTGGATCCCAGGGATTGCGGGGGTGGGACTCAAGGGACGAAAAACTTTGATTGGGCCGGATGGGGCTGATCCCCATACCGGGGTTTTCAGTGAGTCCGACAATGATGGCGCCGGCGGCGCGCAGGCGCTCCACCAGGATGTCGTCATGGCTTGCGATGATTTCCTCGCCGGTCTCGGTATCGCGATGAAGAATCAGGCCTTTCACCGCTATGCCACGCTTGACAGCGATCGGCACG
>Ga0265293_10005400_pt1 | contig 21350 bp, 26 predicted proteins | sample Munlanlewell138R_FD_192505 | JGI IMG/M metagenome (GOLD analysis project Ga0265293, IMG submission 192505) | Leachate microbial communities from a municipal landfill in Southern Ontario, Canada - Leachate well 138R | ecosystem: Engineered > Solid waste > Landfill > Unclassified | place: Canada... | reverse complement strand
GGGGGACAGCAGGGGAATAGGCGATTATTCAAACGTCTCGTGAGAGAACGGGATAATGGGGGAGTTGTGCGAAGGTCTCGATTCCTCGTCGCTTGCGCTCCTCGAAATGACATTTTTCAAAGGTCTCGGATCGGGAAAGTCAACACTTGCAAAGATGACTACAGAACACCTTCGGCAAAAAGGCTTTGATGTTACCATTGTACCATTCCATAAATGGATATTCGCTGATTTTTTCAGGGACAGGCTGGGAATAGGGAAAATAATTGACAGGGATAGAAAACCCAGGAAAACATCGTACCACGCACCTAAAAAGAAGTCACTGTCCGCGTTTATTAAACCACCGATTGCCTTGGTTGATAATATACTTTTTTATCTGTTGAACCAGCCTCGAAGGCGAAATGAAATTTATATTTACGACAGATTTATATGCGCCACGCAAATCAAGCTTGCGGCGCTGAACTACCACACGAAATGGCTCAAGTTTATCTGGTGGAATATATCGGGTGATTGGACATTTGTTATCGATATCGACCCCGCTGTGTCATTAAAAAGACAAACTGAAAGAAACGATCCTTATACATATCCCACCGAAATTCTTCAAACAGAAAGAAGGTGGTATCTGGATATCGCAAAGTCAAAGGGCTACACTGTCATAGATAATTCTCAGCGTATTGACGACGCCTTCAATCGCATTATCAACATCTTGAACCCACAGAAATAATCTTTCATGCCTCTGAACATACTATTTGATATTAGCCATCCCTCGTACGTACACCTGTACAAAAATATCATTTCGAATCTTAAAAAACAGAATCACAGCATTGTCATTACCGCACAGGCTCACAACAGCATAACGGGATTATTGTCATCGTATAATTTAGATTACGTCCTGCTTGGTGAAAAAGTTGATGGAATAGCCTCAAAAATAATAAATCAAGTCAAACTCAATCGTAAAATGCGATCAACTCTGAAAAAGTATAATGTTGATCTGGCGATTGGCGGATCAACCACTGTCGCACACGGCGCTGTATTGACAAGTACCCGTTCCGTCATCTTCACCGATGATGACGGCGATGTTGTTCCGCTTTTTGCCAGAAGCACCTACCCCTTCGCCGACAAAGTAATACATCCCTCCTGCATCAGGGACAGACTGGGTGAGAACAAGCAGGTCTTTGTGAATAGTCTTAAAGAACTGGCATACCTGCATCCAAACCATTTTGAGCCAGATAAAATGGTTTTAAAATATTTAGGAGTTAATGAATCAGAAAGATACTTTATTGTCAGGTTCAGCGCTTTAAAAGCACATCACGATTATTTTGCCGAGGGAATAAAGGACAAGATCAAATTGATACGATTTCTTGAAAAATATGGCAGGGTCTTTATCTCCAGCGAGTCGGAAGTGGACGGTTACTTGAAAAAATATATTATTGATGCCCCGGTGACTGCAATGCATTCAATAATGGCCTGTGCTCACTTATATGTGGGCGACAGCCAGACGATGGCCTCCGAGGCGGCAGTGCTGGCAACCCCTTCCATCCGGTACAATTCATTTGTGGGAAGGTTGTCTTACTTGGATGAATTGGAAAAAAAATATCAACTGACATTCGGATTTACTCCAGGTGAATTTGATAAGATGCTGGAAACGATACAGCGTTTACTCGTGCAGAAAGATTTAAAGGAACAGTGGCATGCCAGAAGATCCAAATTGCTTCTGGACAAGATAGATCTAACCGACTGGTTTGTGAATTATATAAATTCAAAGAAATGGATTCTATAAGTATGAAAGTGTGCATAGTTGTTGGCACTAGGCCTGAGATCATCAAAATGTCCCCCATCATCCGTCTATGTGAAAGAAACAATTATCCCTATTACATTATCCACACAGGTCAGCATTATTCTTTTTCGTTGGATAAGGTATTTTTTGAGGAGTTACATCTACCCACACCGGAATACAATCTTGAAGTCGGTTCTGCAAGCCATGCAAAACAGACTGCATTGATTTTGAGCCTTATTGAAGATGTATTTACCAATGACAGGCCAAGTATAGTTTTGGTGCAAGGCGATACGAACAGCGTGATGGCAGCGGCGCTGGCCGGATGCAAAGAGAAAATCATGATCGGGCACGTGGAAGCTGGATTGCGAAGTTATGATAGAAACATGCCGGAAGAAATCAACAGGATCGTCGCAGATCACGTTTCAGATTATCTCTATGCCCCGACTGAAACTGCAAAGAAGAATCTGCTTAATGAGGGTATCGACGAAAGTAAGATAATCATAACAGGAAATACCATAACAGATGCCGTCTATGAGCACATTGATATAGCTAAAAGCAGCAGTTCAGTAATGAAGGATCTTAATATAACGACAAAGAATTATTTTCTTGGAACATTTCACAGGCCGGAAAATGTTGATGATAAACACAAACTGCGAAATATTCTACGTGCTTTGGAGAGGATTGCATCAGATTACCAGGTGCCTATTATTATTCCAATGCACCCACGAACAAAAAAAATGATCAACGAGTATCATATTACAATCGCAAATGATTGGGTGAAAATTTTAGAGCCCGTCAGTTATCTGGATTTTTTACTGTTGCAGCTTAATGCCTTGACGATCATTACCGATTCGGGAGGGGTGCAGGAAGAGGCGTGCATTCTGAAAGTTCCATGCGTGACGTTGCGGGAAAACACGGAACGTCCTGAGACTGTCGAAAAAGGGGCAAATGTCATTTCCGGAACAAAGGAAGAGAAAATTGTTGAATGTGTGAAGCGTATGGTAAAAACGAAACGTGAGTGGGATAATCCATATGGCGATGGCAATGCTGCCAGGATTATAATGGAGCATATACTCTCCATATGAAAAAAATATTGATCGGTGAAATATCAAGCTACAAAGCTATTGTTATCGCAAAATATTTAAAAAAATATTATTCCGATGTGGCAATATGTGCCTATGATTATAATAAGAGAATAACATCTGTGCACACCAGATATTGCGATGAGTTTGTTCTTGTTCCCTCCCCGAAGATAGATCCACAAAGTCATCTTCGACATTTACGGCAACTTATTGAAGATAAGACAATTAATCTGTTTATTCCCGTCCCCAGCGACATGTACGGTGAATATATTAAAAACAAAAAGATGTTCGGCGAAGCATTCGCGTATATCGGCAATTATGATCAGTTTGAAAGACTGCATGACAAGGAAAAACTCGAAAAACTCTTGGCTGAACTGAACATAAAAAGGCCCCGGACATTTGATTCGTATGATTCTGCCGAACCGCCTTTTGTTATCAAACCCACCAATTTATCATCAGCCAGGGGGGTGAAATACGTTTTTAATGAAAAAGATCGAAATGCGCACAAAGCACATTACAATAGTGAACAGATTATCCAGGAGTATGTGAAAGGAGTTGGCGTCGGTTACTCAGTATTTGCCAGAAACGGCAAGATTCTGAATGGATATGGCCATGTCAGGCTTGCAGAGCAACCGATCACAGGCGGATCAAGCGTCTACCGTGACAGCTATTACGATACGCGTATGAGGGAAATGGCAGCTCAAATTGTGCGTGCGACGAAATGGTCTGGTTTTGCTATGCTCGAATTCAAGCTAACCGATGAAGATGAAATATACGTGATAGAAGTCAATCCCAGGATATGGGGTTCCATTAACCAGGGTCTTCAGAACGGGTGTAATTATTTTGCGCCGCTGCTTGGCACGTCTTCGCTGACGATTAATGAAACGGTCCAGTGGAAAACCTATTTATCCCCGTTGATTTATTTGTCCTTGATTAATTATCTGGCCAAGCGGGACTTACGTCCCTTAAAAACGTTTCTACGAAACATCCGACGAAACAGAGCTGATGTGTCCTGTCTTGACGATCCCAGAGGCTTTGCCAGCCTGATCATCAGAAAGATGTCGCCCGGAATTCATGCGTAATATCAACGTCATTGATCTTGATCGAACCTTGATCCCCTATGATTCTTTCAGGATTCTGGTTCTTTCTTATTTGCGGGGCAAAAAATATTTAACCCCCGTGGCATTCTATACTCTCCTTCGGAAGCTTCGAATAATAAAGGCCGACACATTTAAATACAAGGTCCTCGTGGCTTTAAGGCAGGACAGGCATTATCAGGACATGATGCACGATTTGAAAAACAGGATACTGTCCGAAATAAGACCCGAGATTATGGAAATTATCCAGCGGGAAACGGGCCCTGATACTATCAACATATTGGTGTCTGCGTCACCTTCTGATTATGTTAATGAAGTTGCCCAAGGGCTTGGATGGCCTTATCTGGCATCCGATGTAATAAATGGCAAGTTTATTCATTGCTATGGAGGGGAAAAAAGGGAATTGGTTCTATCGCAGTATCCCAAGCATAAGTTCATGTATAACTTCGCTATTTCAGATGCTCTCTCTGATCTGTCCCTTTTAGAAATGTTCAGAAAGTACAAGATCGTAAAAAATAGGCACTCATGTATGGTCCAGAAATGAAAAAGGATTTTACCCTTTCACTCTATGATTATTTGCTGGGTACTCTTAAGCCTGATCAATACACATTCCGGACTTTCAAAGATTTTCTGGCAACGCCGGACACAAAAACCATCATCCTCCGCCACGACGTGGACCGGCTCCCCGACAATGCCCTTCGCATGGCCGAGATGGAGCATTTTCTCGGTATTCAGGCAACTTATTATTTCCGGGTTGTCCCGGAGTCCTGGAGCGAGGATGTTATGCGTCGTATTGCGGCTATGGGGCATGAGTTGGGGTATCATTACGAGGATCTTGCCATTGCCAAAGGCGACTACGAGATGGCAATCGGGCATTTTGAACGGCAGTTGGAGCGGTTCCGGGCGATCTATCCGGTGAAGACAGTCTGCATGCATGGAAGCCCCCTGTCGCGGTATGACAACCGGGATTTGTGGAAAAGATATGATTATCGTGATTATGGCATTATCGGCGAACCCTATTTCGATGTTAATTACAAGAAGATATTTTACCTTACCGATACGGGGCGACGGTGGAACAACGAGTCCTCAAGCATTCGTGACCGGGTAGATTCGGGCTTTGACATTCCTGTCAAAAGTACCTTTCACCTGATGGAACTGGCGAGAGAGGGTAAACTGCCGGATCGGATAATGATAAACGTCCATCCCCAGCGGTGGCACAACCGGCCCTGGCCCTGGGTGAAGGAACTGGTCTGGCAGACCGTGAAAAATCTGGTTAAGAGGTCATTGATCAAACGATAGTCAACAATTGAAAATTCCTACCTTCCTGACTCGGGCCTGGAAAAGAGTCCTTTCCCTATCCACTCAACGTTTCCCATTACTATTTTTCCTAACCTCCTACTATGAACGAAACCTCACAGGTGCAGCCATCAACCGTGTCGCGAGGCGTTCTGCGTCCGTTTGTGCTGGACGTCATGATGCTGGTTGGTTCGTTTTACGCCATCCACGTGGGGAAGTACGGGACCCTGGTGGTTGCGGCTCGCCACCGCGGTCTTTTGGCCCTTATCCTGGTGACGAGCCTGGTGCTTGCGGTGATGCTGAAGAAGTATTCAAGCATGGAGGAAAGATCGCTGAGGGGCAGTCTCGAGGTTGTGTCGGTCCAGACGCTGGTCATGGCGGGACTTGTCTCTCTGTTTGTGGTTCTGCTGGGCATGACGGGGATGTCGAGGGTGCTGATCTACGGGACGATTTTCCTCTATGGCGCCTTGCAGGCAGTGGTTCTGGGAATCGAGTCCTGCCGGACGAACAGGGAGTCCTTCTCGATCCGGAACATTGTGCCCCGGAGTATCCCCGGGTTTCGAAAGCCGTCAATCACTCTTGTGCTTGCCGACGGCTGTCTCCTTTTTGTTGCATTCTGGCTGGCCACGCTGATGAAGCGGGGAGAGTTCCTGTGGACGGAGTACGCGTTCGACAAGCTGTGCATGCTGTTCGGCATCTGGGTTGTGACTTCCATCCTGTCGAAAAAATTTGATCGGAATAATTTCGGATCTTCCTATTCCGTGATCGCCTCGTCGCTGAAGTCGGCCCTGTTCATGGCCGCGGGGCTGGGAGCGGTGATGATGTTTCTTCACTACTACAGCCTGTCCCGGGGGCAGATGTTCGGGACGGTGCTTATCTTTGCGGTTCTTGAATTCGGGCTCTTCGTCCTCTATTACCGCTGGCGGTCCTACAAGCGGGAGTCCGGGGAAGCGGAAGCGGGGTACGGCTCCCTGTCGCTGAAGCGTCAGGCGGTGCCGGAGGAGGCGCATGGGGATGGTGACAACGGGCAGTGCGTCGATCCCGTTGACGAAAAAATACGCCATGCGCTGCACTTCTTTGAGCCCGGGCTGTACGGGGTCATGAAAGAGCACATCGACCTCGAATCGGTCGATACGTCCCGGACGGTCCTGCTGAGCGTGCGGGACCTGGGAGAAATCAGGTCGAACGGTCTCGTGCCTGAGAATCCCGGAGAGCACTGCGGGAAAGAACTGGTGATCAACCTCAAGAAGATAAATGACATACGGTTCCTGAACCAGTATTTTCTGCTGGTCCACGGGGCGCTGAAGCCCGGGGGATGGCTGGTGGGCAAGGCCCATACCCTTGAGACTCAGAAGAGCTATCTCATGGAACGTTTTTCCAGGCCTCTCGGCGGCGTACTCTATGTCATGGACTTTGCCTGGAGCCGGGTGACACCGAAACTGCCGCTGGCAAAAAAGGTGTACTTTGCCGTCACCAAGGGACTCAACCGGATCGTCTCAAAGGCAGAGGTGCTCGGCCGGCTCTACTACTGCGGGTTTGAAGTCGTGGCCGACAGGGTGCTCAACGGCCGCTATTATTTTATAGCCAGAAAGACCGGGACGCCCTCCAACGACCCGGACCCGACCTACGGGCCCCTGGTGAAGCTCAGGCGGTCCGGATATGGAGGAAAACCCATCACGGTTTACAAGTTCCGCACCATGCACCCCTACTCTGAGTATCTCCAGGATTACGTCTACAGGCAGAACCAGCTTCAGGAGGGGGGAAAGTTCAGCAATGATTTTCGAGTGACCGAATGGGGGGAGTATTTCCGGAAGTTCTGGATCGATGAACTGCCCATGCTCTACAACTGGATTCGCGGCGATCTGCAGATCGTGGGGGTGCGGCCCCTGAGCCGGCAGTACCTGGAACTCTACAGCGGGGAGTTGCGGGAATTGAGACAAAGGGTAAAGCCGGGGCTGGTACCGCCTTTTTACGCCGACCTGCCGAAAACCTTCGAGGAAATCTGCGCCTCCGAGAAGCGCTATATCGAATCGTTCATGAAAGAGCCCTTCCGGACCCAGTGGCGGTATTTCTGGATGAGTTTCTGGAACATCGTGGTGAAGCGGGCACGGAGTGCCTGACAGGGTGACCGTGACCGGACGAGCGAGAGCGATGACGATGCTGCTGCGGGTCTATCTGGTCGGCATCGTGGTCCTGGCCTTAGTCCCGACGGGCGGCATGAACATGAGCAGCGTCACGGTGCTGTCCCTTCGGGCCGACTACCTGGCGCACGTGGTTCTCTATGTTCCCTGGGCGTTCCTGGGGCTTGCGGCGCGGAAGCGGGAGCCTCTGTGGTTCGCCTTGGGCGTGCTGCTGGCGGCGGGAAGCGAGGGGTTGCACCACCTCCTTGACTACCGGACCTATAACGTGAACGACCTGCTGGCGAACATGATCGGCGTGGCGGCGGGATACGCGGCGTACATCCCGGTTCTGAGACGGCGGGTGGTTCTGTGGGTGTTTCGGTGAGAGGCCGAGAGCTTTATCTTAGGAAACAAGAAAAGCGTCCTCTAAAGTGTGATATGGAAAAGTTCACCAACAAAACCATACACACAAGGAGGGTGCCCTAAAGTTTGTCATTTCGAGGAGCGCCTTAAGATTCGTCATTTCGAGGAATGCCTTATGGTCCGTCATTACGAAGGACGTTCAAGTTCCGTCGATTCGAGGAGCGCTTTTGTTCCGTCATTTCGAGGAGGGCCCTAAGGTTTGTCATTTCGAGGAGCGCCCTAAGGTTTGTCATTTCGAGGAGCGCCCTAAGGTTTGTCATTTCGAGGAGTGTTCATATTCCGTCATTTCGAGGAGCGAAGCGACGAGAAATCTTTCTTTAATATCGATGTGCTCCAAGATTTCTCCCTGCGGTCGAAATGACAAAATTGCCGCGCGGCAGTGTCAGGACATTGGTGGCAACAAACTTGGGTAAGAAATGGTTTTTTGTGTTTGGTTTTGAAAAGAACGAGCTTGAGAATATTTCAGAAAAAGAACTGGTGACGTTGAAAATGCTGGCAAAAGACCTTCTTGGGATGACTGCGGGGCAAATTCAATCTGCTGTTGAGGAAGGCATTTTGGTGGAGGTTGAAAATGAAGCGTGAAAAGTATCAAAGCCGACTTTTGGGCGCGGTTCATGAAACCGCTCAAGACCTGCATAAACTCAAAGTTATTGATAAGCGCAAAATGCGCGAATATGACTTTTTGTGTGTCGAGCCCGTGTCTGCTTATTCAGCGGAACAGATTCGTTCTTTGAGGGAGCGTTACAGGCTTAGCCAGGCTGTGATGGCGGCGGTGCTGAATATCAGTGTTTCTACAATCCAAAAGTGGGAGCTTGGTGATAAGCATCCTGCCGGCCCCTCTCTGAAGCTATTGAGTATTCTGGATCGTAAAGGTCTTGATGCACTGAGATGAGACTTTCAAAAAAAGTGGACGACTCTGTTTTTCACAATGTAGTGCGGGGTAAAGCTACGCAGATGATCAATGTAGTGCGGGGTTTTAACCCTGCTAACCCGGCGCGGCTGATAACCTGATAACCTGAAACCTTTCATTGTGCCGTTTCGAGGAGTGTTCATATTCCGTCATTTCGAGGAGGGCCCTAAGGTTCGTCATTTCGAGGAGTGTTCATATTCCGTCATTTCGAGGAGCGAAGCGACGAGAAATCTTTCTTTAATGTCGATGTGTTGCAAGATTTCTCCCTGCGGTCGAAATGACAAGGTTGGACGGTCGAAATGACAAAGTTGGACGGTCGAAATGACAAAAATGGCTGGTATTAAAGCTCTCTGAAGGCCGCGGCCGGAAGGTATGAATAATCGACAGCTTATGCTAACAATCAGGAGGCGGGAGGCAGGCACCTTTCCCTGAATCTTCCCTCTTCTACATCCCCATTATTTCCGGTTGATTTTTCTCTGCCTGCCGTGTTACACGTAAATCACGTGTAAAAAAGAGGGGGTTTTACCTTGAAACAGAATATTACTATCAGTCTTGATAAGGAACTGATCCGGGCAGGCAAGGTGATTGCGGCACAGCGAGGGACGTCACTGAATGGGTTGTTGCGCTTGGAGCTGGAAAGAATCATCCGGAACGCGAGGCAATACGATATAGCGAAACAGAAGGCCATCGCCGCGATGCATGCGGGCTTTCATTCCGGTATGGATCGCTACCCTTCAAGGGATGAGCTTCATGAGCGATAATAGTTTTGTGGATACCAATATCCTCGTTTATGCGCACGACTTGAGTACCGGAGATAGGCATTCCAATGCCTCCGCCCTTATTGAAGGACTTTGGGAAGCGGGAACGGGGGTGATCAGCACGCAGGTTTTACAGGAGTTTTATGTCACCGTCACGCGTAAGATCAAAAATCCGTTGAGGCCTGCTGAAGCACGAGAGATCATCCGTAATTACCTCGTCTGGCCCGTGCAGGCCAATGATCCGGAGATGACGATCCGGGCTTCTGAAATCGGCGAAAAAAATAATCTCTCTTTTTGGGACGCACTGATTATTACCGCCGCCCTTCGGCTTCAAGCGGGAAAAATTATCACGGAAGATCTGAAGCACGGGCAGATCATCGAAGGTATCCTGATTGAAAATCCGTTCTTACAATTGCTGTGATGATGTCAGCATTGAAGGGAAAAGCGGACGATTCTGTTTTTCACAATGTAGTGCGGGGTTTTAACCCCGCTAACCCGGCGCGGCTGATAACCTGAAGGTCACGCGAGGTCACGAGCGAGCGCCACGCACTACACCGGGTGGCACGAGGTTGCACCCTCTCCCCACAACCCGGCGCGGTTAATAACCTGATAACCTGAGACCTTTCATTGTGCCGTTTCGAGGAGCGAAGCGACGAGAAATGACAAAGGTGCTTAATTACTTTAAATCTTTACTCTTCATTCTAATTTTGGTAGTTTTACAGATGAAAGAAAAGAGGAGGCGAAATCAATGAGCACAGCAACAGTGAACAAGCTGATCGATGAATTTATCCACTTGCCGCTTGATGACAAGGAATATGCGACAGAAGTGATCAAGAAACAGTTGATAGAGGCAAGGAGAGAGGCCATTGCCAAGAGAGAAAAAACAGCGATGGCCGGTTTCAGGAAGAAGATGACCAAACGCGGCACCGTCAAAGAATTATACAAGGATCTTGAAAGTGATTAAGATATCTTGGGATCAAGGTTTTAAAAAGATTTACCGTAAGAAAGTAAAGAACGACCACGAACTCAAGAGCAGATTTTGGGCCGCTGTCAAAATGTTTGTAAAGGATCCTTTTCAGCCACGCCTAAGAACTCATAAATTGACAGGCAGGCTTGAAGGGCTTTGGGCATTTAGTGTTAATTTTGATTGTCGGGTAATCTTTAAATTTATAAGCAAGACGGAAATCCTGCTGATTGATATTGGTGGACACGACGAAGTTTATTGACCTCGCGCTTATTTAAATCTTAAACCTTAACTACTTTTTTATTCACCATTCACGTTCTTTGTATAAGACCTTTCATTGTGTTATTTCGAGGAGCGCCTTAAGGCCACCGTCATTTCGAGGAGCGGCGTTCATATTCCGTCATTTCGAGGAGCGCGAGCGACGAGAAATCCTAATGATGGCCGTGGGCTGGTTAAAGATTTCTCCCTACGGTCGAAATGACAGAAATGGCTGGTATTCAATAAAGCTCACATGCGTTCGAAGTGACAGGGGAGAGGTCGAAATGACAACATGATGGCCGTTAGTGCAAGATTTCTCCCTTCGGTTCCCTCCGGTCGAAATGACAGAGGAGGGCGGTCCCCCTGCAGGGGACGGTCGGTGCCGGCAGAGGGCGATCGGTGCCTGCAGGGGACGGTCGGTGCCGGCAGGGGGCGGTCGCAATGACACAATCGATCGTTTTAAAGGTCTCTGTATGTCATTCCGCGAAGCACGCCGTGAACGCCATGACGAAACCGATGATGGTCAGGGAGGATAGTGAGCCATATGGAAGGAAAACGCCATGATAACCCTTCGGCTTTTTTCCCGCGAGTTCGAATCCGTTCCGGCCGCCACTTCCTGGTACCTTGCTGATCTCGGCGAAGCGCGTGGAAAACAGGAATTGTTCACCCGCCAGTCGCCGCAACGTCTCAAGGTTCTCCGGGAGCACGCGCTCATTGAAAGCGCTGTTTCGTCAAACCGGATCGAGGGCGTGGAAGTCGATCAATCCAGAATCGCCACCATCGTTTTCGGTCGGCCTCTGCTGCGGGACCGTGACGAGGAGGAAGTGCGGGGGTACCGACAGGCTCTGACATGGATTCATGAGCAGGGCGAGAAAATTCCGATATCGGAAGAAACCATTTTACAATTCCACCGTATGACACGCGGGGAAATCTGGGATGCCGGAAAATACAAGGAAAAAGACGGCGACATCATAGAAAAGCTTCCGGATGGCAGGTCTCGAGTCCGCTTCAAGACGGTTCCGGCTAAAAGCGCGCCGACCTGCATGCGGGATCTTGTCGAGTTGTACGACGATGCCGTCAAGGATCGAAAAGTTCCGCCTCTTGTCCTTTTAGCCGCCTTTAACCTGGATTTCCTGTGCATCCACCCGTTTCGTGACGCCAACGGCCGGGTGTCCCGGCTCCTGATGCTCCTGCAATGTTACCATTTCGGGATCGAGGTCGGGCGATATATCAGCCTGGAGCGCCTTATTGAACAGCACAAGGAACGATACTACGAAACCCTTCAGCAAAGCTCCCAGGGCTGGCATGAGGGTACGCACAACCCGTGGCCATATATCAATTATCTCTTGTCGATTCTGAAAACGGCCTACAGGGAATTTGAGGACCGTCTGGGCCGGACCAAAGCTCCACGAGGCGCTAAAACGGAATTGATCGAAAAAACCGTGAGGGATTTTTCTGCGGATTTTTCGGTGAGCGATTTGGAGAGAGCCTGTCCGGGTGTAAGCCGGGATATGATTCGCAGGGTTCTTCGAGGTCTTCAGGCCAAAGGTGATGTGGAATGTATCGGGCGAGGCCCCGGTGCTCTATGGCGTAAAAGGGAAAAGAGGTAATACCCTTTAAAAGGGGCAATAAAGAGGGTAATGCCGAATGAGTCGGGGAATAAAAGGAAGGCCACAAAGGGACGAAAGGGATCATAAATCGCTCAAAGAATTATACAAGGATCTTGAAAGTGATTAAGATATCTTGGGATCAAGGTTTTAAAAAGATTCTTGACTACTTTTTTATTCACCATTCACGTTCTTTGTATAAGACCTTTCATTGTGTCATTCCGAGGAGTGCCTTAAGGAGCGTCTTAAGACCCGTCATTTCGAGGAGCGTTCATATTCCGTCATTTCGAGGAGCGTAGCGACGAGAAATCCATGTCCCGAGCAAAGCGAGGGATCTTTAATGTCGATGTGCTGCAAGATTTCTCCCTTCGGTCGAAATGACAAGGTTGGACGGTCGAAATGACAGAAATGGCTGGTATTAAAGCTCACATGTGTTCGAAGTGACAGGGGAGAGGTCGAAATGACAACATGATGGCCGTTAGTGCAAGATTTCTCCCTTCGGTTCCCTCCGGTCGAAATGACAGAGGAGGGCGGTCGGTGCTTGCAGAGGGCGGTCGGTGCTTGCAGGGGACGGCCGGTGTCGACGGAGGAGGGCGGTCGGTGCCGGCAGGGGACGGTCGCAATGACACAATCGATCGTTTTTCAAACCGGGTCTCAGGTTCAAGGGGAGCCGGGGAGCAGGTGAAGAAGGAATGACTCGTTACTTCGGATGCGGGCTGTTCCGGAAGGCGTCTCCGTGAGGTTTCTTCCGGCATGGGCCGTTCCCGCCTTCCTGGTGGCCGTGGCGGGGTTTGCGGCGCTCTTCTTCGGCGGTGTCCATGTCTGGAGCCGCTCCATAGTCATACTGGCGATCTTCGCCTTCACGCTGGTGATGGTCCTCGATAGGGGGGGCAGGCCCTGGGCCGGTTCGGCAAAACGGGGCCTGCCCCCGTTTTTTTATGTGGGGGTTTTTCTGCTTGTGTGGGGGGTACTGCAGGTGGTGCCCCTGCCGGCGGCGGTGGTGGGAGTCCTGTCGCCCGAGGCGGGACGGCTGTGGTCCGTGGTGGGGGCGAAGCCGCGCCTGTCGCTTTACCCCTTCATGACCGTCGACGCCCTGGTGCTGGGGTTTGCGTTGCTTCTCTATTACCGGATCGCCCTGGAGGGGCTGGGGGAGCGGGCGCGGTTGCAGTGGGCGGTTCTGGGGATACTGGGTGTGGGGGTGTTCCAGGGTCTCTACGGCCTTCTTCAGCTTGCCACGGGAAGCACCGCCATCCTCTGGTGGGAGAACCCCTTCACGGGGAACGTGGCGACGGGCACCTTCGTCAACCGCAACCACCTGGCGGGGTTCCTCTCCATGGCCATCTGCCTGGGGATCGGGTACCTCTGGGCGATTGCCGGAGGGTCGCGGCGGGCAGGGCGGCGGGGGAGCCGGCGGGAACGGTTCCGGGAGCGGCTGGTGCGGCGGGCCGGGGAATTCGGGTACCGGGGGGGATTGGTCACGCTTGCCCTGGCGGTGATGCTGGCGGCCCACCTGGCGAGCGCCTCCCGGGGGGGCGTGGTGTCCCTCGTGGTCGCCCTGGTCTTCATGCTGGGACTGATCCTGGCCCGGGGATTCCGGAGCAGGGGCGGCTTTGCCCTCATGGCGGTCCTCGCCGCGGTCATGAGCTACGTGGGCTACGTGGCGGCGGACAGGCTGGTGGGACGGCTGGCGGTCTTCGGCTCGGGGCTGGAAGGCCGGATCGCCCGGACGCGGGACGCCTGGTCCATGGCGAAGGAGTTTCTCTGGACCGGATCCGGAGCGGGAACCTTCGAGTTTGTCTTTCCCCGCTTCCAGTCGGTGACCTTGTCGAAGGTCGTTGACCACGCCCACAACGACTGGGTACAGCTTGCGGCCGAGATGGGCATGCCGGGTTTCCTGATAGTGGCGGCCGGGGTGGCGGCCTTCCTGGTGTCGGTACTGGGCCGCTGGCGGAAGAGGAAGGACCCCTTTGCCCTGGGGATCGGGCTCGGGGGTGTCGGGGCCGTGGTGGCCGCGGCGGTCCACGGCTTCAGCGACTTCTCCATGCGCATACCGGCGAACCCGCTGCTGCTGGCGCTGATCGCGGCGGTTGCCTGGACGGCGCTCTGCAGGGATCCCTCCGAGGGGGAGGTGGGTGGCGAGGCTCCCCTGCGGGGGAGGTGGGTGAACAGGGCGGTTATCGCCGGCGTGGCGGGTCTCATGGCGGTGTCGTCTTTTTCGGTGGTCCAGACCTGGCGGGCCGACGGGCCGGCCAGGATATTCGTGGACTCCACCCGGCCCGAGACGCGGCCCTCGGCGGAGGAGCTGCGGCAGGCCAGAGAGATCGCACCGGGATACGCGGACTATTGGCTCCGGACGGCGGTACGACTGGGGCAGGATCCCGGGCAGGCGGACCGGCTGCTGACGGAAGGGGAGGCCCGGCTGTCCGATCCGGCGGGGTATCTTCTGGCCACGGGCCTGCGGTGCAACCCCTCGTCATGGCGGATATGGCGGGAACTGGGGTGGACCCTCTACCGGGAAAGCGGCGGAACCGGGGAGGAGAGAGGAGAGACACTCCGGCGGGCGGTGGAAGCCATGGGGCAGGCGGCGCCGCTTCGTCCCGGCGACGCGAGCCTTCAGGCACAACTGGGGAACGTGGCCCTGGCGGCCTGGGCGGCGGGGGTGGAGGGCGTCGATGCCGGGGTCTGGCGTGATGCCTTCCGGCGGGCACTGTCGCTGGACCGGAGGCTCGCGGCGGACGTGGCGGATCTGCTGGTGGTCTACCTGGGGGAGGGGGGAACGGGGGCGCCGGCGGAGGTCATGCCCGACGCCCTGACGGCGCTGGAGGCGGCGGCCTTCCTGATTGACCATGGGTATCGGGAACGGGGCATGATGCTCCTTCGGGAAGGCGAAGGACGGCGGGCGGCGGAGGCCGACCGGCTCTGGACCGAGTACCGGGAGGGAGGCCGGTACGGGCGTAAGGGGCCGGTACTGCTCCGTCGGCTGGCGGACCTGGACCCGCGGCATCCGGGGCTGCTGCTGGCCCGGGGAAACGCCCTGCAGGCCATGGAGTCCATTGAGCGCCGGGGTGAGGACTTCGGGGAGTGGTATGACAGGCGTACCCTTGCGGCCCGCCTGCAGGAGGAGCTGGAGGCGAAACGGGGCGACCCGGCGATGTTTTCCTACTATCTGGGACGTATCGCACAAGAAGAGGGAAACCGGGCGCAGGCACGGTCATTGATGTATCGGACCCTGAACCTGAGAAGCCAGTATTTTCCGGCCTGGCTTCACCTGCGGGACTTGCTGAGTGAAAACCAGGGAGGCGATGCCGACCGGATTCAACGGGAAGCACTGGAGGAGCGGATCAGGCTCTTTGCCATGGGGGGCATCGTGCGCGACGCCTGGCGCGGGGCGGGCAGAGTCTCCGGGAGGCCGGCCTGGCGGGCGCCCTTCCGGGTTGCCGAACCGATAGGAACGGTGCGGATCGACTTCGAGGCGCCGGGGGACGGAATCTGGATCCTGGAGCTGAATCGCCGGTTCCTGGAGGTCTGGCAAGGGCCCGCGTGGAGCGGCGAAGTGGCGATTGCCCTGCCGCCGGGAGAACACGAGTTTCTCCTGCTGTCCTGGGACACCGATCTGCCGGTGCCCCGCCGGGGGCTTCCCTTCCGGCTGGAGATGTCCTGGGAGTAGGGACACGGCGTGTCCGTTCGTCTTGAGCTTGTCGAAGGATGAACGGGCGTGAGTCGGGCCATCCTTGCAGTTATTTCCGAAAATGGTAAGGTCAGGTCAAAAGGTTTTTCCCTTAAACAAGAAGAGATGAAGGGAGTATTTCATGTTAAACGCCATCAAAGTCAGTTTATCCCGGCAGGAAATCATTAGCGCCGTGAAGTCCATGAAAAAAAGGGACCGAGAGGACTTCTTGGAGGAATTGCTCGCAGCAACCTCCCCTGAGTACCTGAAAAGCATTAAGGATGCCCGGACAGACTATAAAGAGGGCCGTGTTAAAACGCATGATGAGGTATTCGGGCGTTGAAATACCGGCTGGTATATACACAAAAAGCCGTTAGAGATATTGACAGACTTGACGCTGGTGTCAAGAACCGCATCGGCACGACACTCCTTCGCTTCAAAGACAATCCGCTTCAATCCGCTGAACGCCTGACTAATTCGGAACTCGGCGGCTACCGTTTCCGCATCGGCGATTATCGTCTGATCTTCGACATCGAGGGCAACGACATTGTCGTGCTTCGCGTCGGCCACCGCAGGAAAATCTATAAAAGAAAATTCTCCAGGGGACGTAGTTGACTCATTAACTTGACGCAGGACGCAGTCCTCTCTCCGCTACTGTTCCTCCACTATGCCACGGCAACCACGCATAGACGCGCCGGGAGCGCTCCATCACGTTATTGCCGGAGGTGTTGACAGAACGTCGTTGATGAATCTCGGGGTTATATTTCATGAATGAAGACCGTTGAATTGTGTCATTTCGAGGAGTGCCTTAAGGTCCGTCATTTCGAGGAGCGCGAGCGACGAGAAATCCATGTCCCGAGCAAAGCGAGGGATCTTTAATATCGATGTGCTGCAAGATTTCTCCCTTCGGTCGAAATGACAGGGGAGAGGTCGAAATGACAACATGATGGCCGTTAGTGAAAGATTTCTCCCTTCGGTCGAAATGACAGGGGAGAGGTCGAAATGACAGCATGATGGCTGCTAGTGCAGGATTTCTCCCTGCGGTCGAAATGACAAAATCGTTGGATCATTCTTTTGGGTGTGCCGTGCCCGTTAGCGTGTGTCCTTGCCATGAGACCTTTAATTTTGTTTTGACAAAATTGGCACTTCTGCATACATTGTAACACATCAGTGACAGGGGGTGCGCCATGAATACAGCGATATCAGTACGGCTTCCCAAGAATCTTGCCAACCATCTGGATATGATAGCCAAAGAGACCGAACGATCCCGCTCTTTCATCATTCAGAAGGCTCTGGAGTCCTATATCGAAGATTTTGCGGATCTCCAGATCGCACTGGACCGACTCCACGACAAGGGTGATGAGGTTGTTTCAGCCAAAGAGATGAGGAAATCTCTTGGCTTATAACGTTATCTATAAAAAGTCTGTCCACCGTGACCTCAAGAAGCTATCGAAGCCCGAGGTGAAACGAATCCTCGATCTCATTGAGAAGGAACTGAGCAAGCAGCCTGAATCCAATCCCGTACTCAAGGGTCGGTTTGCCGGCCTTCGCAAGTACCGTGTTGGTGATTACAGGGTGATCTATGCCCTGTTGGGTCTTGATATTCTTATCCTCAGAATCGACAATCGTAAGGATGTTTACAAAAGCGAAATTTGACCTCGTGTTTTGGGCACGGCACGGCGTGCCCCGGCCCAAAAGAACGAGGGCAAGGTTGATCCGACCTTGCCCTCGTTCTTGTCTGGTCAGTAATGTGTGTTTACGCGTACCGTACGTCTTTCAACGGTTAGTCAAAGAGCTTCGCGATGGCGGCAGGGCTGGTGCAAACCTGCGCGTAGGCGTATTGGTGGTCCTTCATGTCTTCAGCCGTCGGGAAGCGTCGGTCAGGTGCGTTTTCGAACATCCAGTGGTTGATTTTGAGGCCCATCTCATGAGCACCCTTTTCCAGCATTTCCCGGTCATCCGGATGGGCGATGCTGATGATCTTTTTGGCCTTTTCAGCGTCGGTGCAACCCATGAGGTTGACGATACCATACTCGGTGCACACCCAGGTCACGAGCTGGTCCGGAAGGCAGATGATACTTCCTTCGGGAAGCTTCGGGAAGAAGCGTGACCTGCCGGTGGCGTCGCGGGACGATGCAGCCAGGATGGCCCGTCCACCCTTCGCCAGCGAAGCGCCAAGGGCGAACTGGAACTGGCCGCCGGTACTGGAAATGATTTTTCCGCCCACGTTGGCGGCGCAGTCCTGACCCCGGAGGTCCATGGCGGCGAAATTATTAATCGTTACCATGTTTTCCTGCTGGGAGAGGGTCTGGATGTTGTTGGTGTAGCCGATGTCGTAACCGGCAAAGTAGGGGTTCCGGTGCACCCACTCGTAGTATCGTGGAGTGTCGACGGGCATGATGTACGCCCAGCCGCACCGGCCCGGATCAAGGGTCTTCCGGGAGTTGTCCACGACTCCCCGTTCGGTCAGGGTGAAGGCGTACTCGCCGATCATTTCGCTGTGGACACCCAGATTCCGCAGGTTGGATTCGGCAAGGGCGAGAACCACCGCTGTGGGAAGGGCGCCGATGCCCACCTGGATGCAGTCACCATCACGCATGATTCCCAGGCAGTGCTGTGCTATGGCCTTATTCACCTCGTTGGGCTTGATATCTTTTTCCGAGATGAAGGGCCACTGGTATTTCGGGTCATCCACATCGACTTCCACGAAATAGTCGACTTCGTCGATGGGAAGTACCATGCCGCGGCCGGCTTCACACCAGGCATAGTCTTCACGGATTTCGCAGACGAACTTCTTGCAGGACTTGGCCACCACCATCCAGTTGTTTACCCCGTAGCTGGCATTGACGTAGCCCCCTTCGGGTACTGCACAGGCCTGGACACCCCAGTCCATGGTCCGATCGGCCTTGTTCTTCCGGTAGGCGCGGGCATATTCGGCGTCGACACCGATGGCCCATCCCCAGTGTTTCCAGTCCAGGCCCTTGTATCCCTTTGCCACAAGGCCGCGAAGCGGGGCCAGCAGGAAGGATTCGTGGATAACGTGATATTTCGCTTCCATGTCCGGTTCGGCGATCAGGTTGTTGCCGCACATAATGGCCTGGTTCCAGATTTCGATGTTTTTCAGATCGCCGGGACCATCGCCGAAGCGGGCGGACAGCGCTTCCATGGTGGGGAAGGTGTCGGACCCCGGGCCCCCGCGGTTGATCCAGTCTCCGGGCTTGACCATTTCAGCCCATTGCTTGGCCGTGATGGTCCTGTCCCTGAGCTTCTGCTGGGTGGGGGTCGTCATGATAATTTTCAATTTTTCTTTGATCTTCTCTTGTGCCATTTCTACCCTCCTTGATGTAGTAAGCCATACCTTGGCGACTTCGTAAAAAGGCCGTCCTCTATCGGACGTTTTTCCACTTTTTACGAGTTCATCATACCTCGGCAAGTGAACTTCGGCTTGAATGATGCGTTCACGACACAGCCGGGTTCCTTCTCGTTAACGCCTCAACATTACTCTAGCCTGTGACCACCCCCCTTCGTGCGGGTGATTGTGTGGCTTGCTACCACAAACAGCTATTACCATTTCGTTACAAAATGGTGGACCGGGCCTGTGAGTCGCTCGGATCGGTTCGAGAACAGGAGGTGGAAAATGCCGGGACGGAGCGTGTGGTTGAACCGCGAAATGCTTCAAACTCACAAGATCGCCTGTAGCTTACAAAGAGCGGAGGGGCTCAATGCTGCAGCGTCGGCCGTTGATCCCGGTTCCCATAAAGTGCCTGTTATCCGGGCTGTATTCGGAGAGCCGCCGCCGGTAATGGGAAAGGCCCCACACTATTACGTCTGAAAAGATGTTGTACCATAATAGACATTGAATTGTATGTCAAGACGACACTGTCGTTTTTTGTTGCACCGGCGCCATGAATCTTGACGAAAGGCGCGGGGCGGTGCCGGAGGTAGGACAAACACTGACCTCCGCGGGCTCTTTTGTCCTGTGCCGCGGGGTCCTCCGGTCCCATCTTATTTTCAGACAGCCCCTGATTGTGCGGGCCGCTCCATGAGTCTATTCTGGAATCGAAAAGAAGAACCCTTGAAAGGCCCCGCCGATCCGGGGACATACTTCAGGGAAGAACCGAAAGGAGGCACATCATGGAACGAGCACTTTTGAATACCCAGGCAATGGTCCCCAGGGGAATCATGGGTGTCATGAAGGGTTACACCCCTCGGGAATGGAGGTCTGACAAGGAAAAAACCATGGCAGTGAAGCCTGCAATGTTCAACGTCGAGTTCCTTCACGATGCCGTCTGGGGCGGTGAGACCGACTGGCGCCCCCTGGCCGCTCAGAAGGCGGGTATAAGGGCTGCTCAACGAAGGCAACCGGCTTTTTTCAACGTCGAACTTCTCCACGATGCCGTCTGGGAAGGGTGAGACGGGTTTTAGCGGCGGCAGAGGAGGCGGTCCATGAAAAAGATTCGCGTTCTTATTGTCGATGACCATCCCATCGTGAGAGCCGGTTTCAGGCAGATACTGTCGGAGACGGACGACATGGAAGTCGCCGGAGAAGCGGCAAACGGCGATGATGCCTTGGACTGCATTCGGGAGAACCAGTTCGACATCGTACTCCTGGACATTTCCATGCCCGGCCGGAACGGTCTCGAGATTCTGCGGGAATTGAAAAAGGATGCACCCGGGTTGCCCGTGCTGATCATGAGTATGTATCCCGAGGAATACTATACCGCGCGGGCGCTTCAGGCGGGAGCATCGGGCTACCTGACGAAAGCCGGCGCCCCCAATCATCTGGTTCTGTCAATACGGAAAATCCTCGGAGATCGCCCCCGGCCGCATTTGAGCGTACTTGCGGGGAAACCCTTGTTTCACGGGCGTTCATGGTCCTTCGAACATTCGATCAGGTCTTCGCCGCGGGCGGGAGAGCCCCATGGGCAGGTTCGTCACTAGATAGTTCTGCACGAGCCCTGACAGAGGGAGACCTTTCATTACGGGAAGGCGCTATGCCCTTCCCGGTTCCTCCCCCCTTTATGAAAGGGGGGCCAGGGGGGATTTAATAATCTTCCGTCTCCCTCCATATTACTTCCATTACCGTTTCCTGCAGCACCTTCCTGTTGTCAAAACGAAGAACCCGCAATCCCAATGCCCTTAACTTCCGGTCCCTGTCTTTGTCTTTTTCTTCCTGTACTGGTTCGAAGTGTTGGCCACCATCCACTTCGATTACAAGGCCTGCCTTGGGACAGAAAAAATCAACCACGAAGGAAAGTATCGGCTTCTGTCGGTAAAACTGTAAGCCCCTTACCTTCTTTCCACGAAGTTTCGACCATAACAGCAGTTCCGCATCGGTCATATTATTTCGCAGTTCCCTGGACCGCAACTTCAGCCTGGGGTTGTAGTATTGCA